>Ga0233425_10000314_pt1 | contig 126813 bp, 153 predicted proteins | sample Watercolumn_Towu_2_FD_181712 | JGI IMG/M metagenome (GOLD analysis project Ga0233425, IMG submission 181712) | Freshwater microbial communities from Lake Towuti, South Sulawesi, Indonesia - Watercolumn_Towuti2014_140_MG | ecosystem: Environmental > Aquatic > Freshwater > Lake | place...
AAGAGCAGCCCAGGGAACAGATGTTGAGTTCACTTGTACAGAAAGTCATGCAAGCCAGAGACCTAAGTGTTTGAATATTAACGCTAACTGGAACGAAGGAGCTTGTATATTTAACATATGTCCAAATGGTGATACAAATGGTGATACTGGGTGTAGTGCAGCCGATAATGGTGCTATTGTGTCACATGGTAACTGTTTTACAGATATTCTACCTAAAGTCAGAAGTCTAACATCTAGTACCTGTTTCCAAATGGACACGACAGTTAGTAATACTGACGGAAGATGGTGCGATATAAACCAGGCTTCTGGATCAATATGTACAGGTTTTGCAAGTAATATTGGTACATGTGGTGGATGTGATTTTAGATATTTTTGTAACAATGATGGAACAACAGGAAAAACAGAATCAAAATACGATCCATCATCAAACTTAGAGTGTAACAAACCAAATCCAACTAGTTGTGATCAAAACCTCGGACAATATCACCCTGGGCAAACAACAGGTAGGTGTTACAAAACAGAGGCAGAAGCTAAAAGTGATCCTGTTTGTAGTGGAGGGACTGTTAACGCATGTCTACTTTCATTCTCCTTAACAACAGCCACAGCAACAGCTACCGCAACAGCAACAGCTACAACTAGAGCTACCGCAACAGCAACAGCTACAACAAGAGCAACTACAACAGCAACAGCTACAACAAGAGCAACTACAACAGCAACAGCTACAACTAGAGCTACCGCAACAGCAACAGCTACAAGTGCACCACAATGTAACTACTCATGCACATCCAACAGTGGTTGTCCATCAAGCATGATTTGTTACATTCCAAGTGGCTCTACTTCCGGGAGTTGTAGGAACACACAGTGTTTATCTGAAACAGACTGTCTGTGCCCTAACCCAACAGCTACAGCTACGACAACTCCAACTCTGCCTGTAGTAGGTACAAGTTGGCCAACAATGGTAGGTACAGCATTAGGAATACTAGTTATACTTGGAAGTTTACTATTAGCACTATAATTATCTTCAACCACACTTCGTCATCGCCACGATGTAAACCAATAATAACTCTCGTCTAACTTTAGTGGTATTTTTATAGCTGTCCAATGTGGAAAGAAATATATAAAAATAATTGTAGCAAGTAGTAGATAGTATTTAGAAAATTTTGAGAAACGTCGAAGAATAAAGGCGGTTGCGATAACCATGTATGGAATTGATGGTAAATAGTGGTATAAAAACATAATTCGAGGACTTGCAATCCAAGGTAAAAACAAAACTAGATACGAAAATATAATAAATCCTAATCGTTTAAATTTTTCTTTTGCAGAAATTATAATAGATAAAAAGATAGAAAAAAGTCCAAACCAAAAAACAACTGGGTTACCAAACGCATATATTCTAGAAGTTATATTATTTTCTATTCCACCATCATATAAATAAATCGGTCGAAGTAATATTGGCCACGACCACGCAGGAGAAGTATACGGATGTTCTGCATCTAAATTGGTATGGTACCACCACATTTGTTTTTGTACTTCAACAAATTGATCCCATGTATGTCCAGTTGCAAACATTAGAGAGTAACTTAACACATAAATTATAATTGGAACTATGAGAAAAGATAGATAACCAACACCTATTTTCTTTTTAAAAACAAAGTGTGATACAAAAATAATAGGAAGGATATAAATTGCAGACCATTTTGAGGCAATTGCTAATCCAAAAGCAACACTTGACCAAAAATTCTTGTTTTTAACAAATAGTAAAACAGACAATAGAGTAAAAAATAAAACATAAGTATCGTTCATACCCATTCTACTCAGGACCAAAAGTAAACCATCGAGACTTAAGATAAAAGCTGATAGTAGCGAAAGCCTTTTATCTCTAAATATTTCAAGGGCAAGAAAGTAGACCATAACTATTGATAATGTACCCATAATAGCCTGCGGTATTCTCCATCCCATTTGAGTTTCCCCAAATATTTTCATCGACAATGCCATACCTAGTTTTGATAATGGAGGGTGTGTCCATTCATATGCATAACCTTCAGGATGTGGATTCCACCATTCCCAAGCTTTTGGATCATTATGAAGAACAAGTTTCGCAGTAAATGCATGGTAAATTTCATCAAAATACATATCTTTCGGATTAGATAGTCCATAAAACTTCGTAAAAATATTAAACAGAATTATTAAAGATAAAATAATTTTTGTAGTTTTAGTTGAGACATCTTTAGTATTGAATTTAATTGTTTGTATTTTATTTTTAATTAAACCATTAAAATAAATTCTTGGAGATTTAGTAACCCGTTTAAAGATTGAAGTTATCGTAATTAAAAATAGAGCTATATTAGAAATAATAAATGTCTTTATTAAAAACGGGTTAAATATTTCTTTGAATTCTTTCGTAATCCAAACATAGGCATACTGCAAGTTTGCAATATATGTAAAAGACAGTCCTAAATATGAGATTAAAAGTAAATAATTGACACTACTTGCAACAAGAAGTGGGGCAAGAGTTGGTAATAGATGTCTCTCGTGCATTCTTGTAATAAATAAAAAAGTGGTTAATAAAGATATTCCAGCAATTAAATACTCGCCATTTTTTGGTTTCTTTTTTAGGATAATTAGAGTGACTAGAATAACTAGAATAATAGATATCCCAAGCCCAATCCAAATAGTTACATTGTCACTTTTCCAAAATCCAAAAATTCCCCAGAATGAAAATGCATTGACTGAACCATAAGGATATTGATTTGCTGAAACATTAAATCTTTCAAGTACAAATTCAAACAAATTACTTTTATTATTAAAGGGTAAAAATCCTAAAATAAAAATAAATAAACCACTTATTACATAAATCAGATAGTCTTTAATCTTCTTTTTATGTATTAAGAATAAATAGAGTATTGCTGGCAAAATAAAGGCTGCTTGTGGCTTAACTAGTGTACCTATTGCAAGTGAAGCTGTAGATAAAAACAGGCTCTTATCAAAAACGAACAAACTAAAAAGTGTAAATAAAGCAACTAAACTGTCTACCTGTCCCCACAATGAAGAGTTCGCAAATATAGCAGGGTTAAATAAATAAAGAAGTGAAAAAGTAATGGCATGTTTTTGATCTTTTAGTTTTAATACTATTTTATAAATTATTAGTCCGGTTAAAATATCTGAAATAATTGCAGGTAGTTTAAATATAATTACGCTTAGTTCTGGTAAAATTAAATTTAATTTTCCTAGTAAATAAAGTATATATAAATAACCCGGAAAGTAGTCTGACCAACCAGAATAAAAATTTTTAAATCCACCTTCAACTAAGTTGTTAGCCCAAGCAATAAAGGTACCATGATCAAGATCAAGTGTTCCAAAATTTGCCATGAACAATCTGAATACAAAAGCAATCGAAAGTATTGCAAACAAACTATATTTTTCTTCTAAAAACCTTAATATCTTCTTTTTCATATACTTTTTCCAAAAACTCTACTGATTCTAGCTTATTTTCGGATATTTGATAATTAGATCTTTCTTCGCCCCCAAAATATACATAATTAACACCGTATTTATTTAGAATGTCTAATCTAGTTGGATCATTGTAAAAAGTATTTACATCATCAACTCTTGTAAAAACATTGTCCCTACCTTCATTAAAACCATGTGAATATGGCCAGTTGATATACGAAAGTACTCGTATCCTACCCGCAATATCACTTGCACTATTATGAACTGATGGATATGTTATAAATATTGCATTTTTGGGAGTGTTTTCCCTAATCCATAATCCGGCCTGATAATCAGCGTTAGAATAAGCAAAATTTTTATTGTAGTAGCTATTGCTAAGTGTTAGAAAAGATGAAAATGTTGAAGATAATAATACAAAAAAAAGAGCTATATATTTTAGTTTTTTATTTATAATTACCTTGTCTATATATATAACAAAAATAATCGATAAAAGAACAACAGAGAAATAAAAAAACTTAATCATGTCTGCACCAACTAAAGTGAAACGTACAACATAAGGTATCGCTACAAATATAATAGATGGTAAAATCAAAGACATATATTTTTTTGTTCTAAATACAAACAAAGAGATACAGCAAATCAAAAATGGTAGTCCAAGATTGAGAGAGATGAACAAAATATGCCACACTGTATTTTTTTGACTATTCCATGATTCAAATTTCACACTATTAACTAAATATTCGATAAAAGAGATTTCATTTATATTCTTTATTCCAAAAATCAGATAAATACCAAAAATAATACCAAAATAGATGAACAAATATTGTAACAGTTCAAGTAATCTAGATTTACGAAAGTTAATAATGATTTGCAAAATTACAAACAGCACAGATGCAATTAAACTAAAAAAATGAAACTTTATTAGTAAACCAGTAATTAGACCAGCAAAGAAAAACAAAAGACGATCTTTTTTTTGTATTCCGTAAACAACCAATGTCGCTACTGTTGCAAATGCCGGTAAACCAATCATCATAGGTCTATTCTGTAGAAAATAGTCTGACACATTGGCCATGCCAAATATTCCGTTATATTCCATTGAGTAACTCTTATGTGATAAAAGGTCTGTAATTTTAGCACCTTTATAAAGATCTACGATAAATTTTTGAAAGTGATAACTTGAAAAAAACGTAGATAAAAAAGCTGGCGCAAACAATAATTTGTTATTTTTCACATAAAGTTTAGAAAAACTATACACTGATAAAAAAAATATTGTAGCTAGTAGCGAATTTGAGAATACAAAAACCTTAGGAAAAAATTTTCCATAGGCAAGTTCAATTATTGAGCTATGAAAATCCATGAAATAATAGTAGCTTAAAGGCACTCCCGAAAAATAAGGTGCTTGAGGAGGAAAATTACCTTCCGTTATACTTTCAGTTATGCTTAAATGCATCGGTGTATCTTGCCAGTTCGAGCCAGATAATACAAAATAACCAGATTTATTGCTTAATATTGCTGGATACAATGCAATAAGATAAATTACAAACACAATTAAGCCTACTATTACCAATCCGTTATTAGACTTAAAAAAAATCAATAATTGTAAATAGTTACGTTTAGATAAAAGTAAATAGATAAAAAATAAAAAGACAAATCCGTTGATAAATAATATATTCAACCTTGTATATCCAAATATATATGCTATACAGTAAACTAAGTACGGCAAGACTAGAACACTTAGTATAAAATATAGCGTAAATTTTATATTTACATTCAGTCTTTTTAAAAATATTTCAACAATACAATATCCTGTTGCAAAAAAGGCTACAAAAAATGTTACCAGAAGAAATGTATAATTAAGCATATGAAAAATAAACTCAATCTAATATTACTTTTGTTTTTTATATTTGTCATCTACCTAATATCTTCAGGTGGGGATACACCTTACAACTATTTTATTTTACTAGCTAAAGAATTTTTAAATGGGAGATATTATCTGGTTGACAATCCACCATGGTTAAATGAACTTATTCCACTTTCTAACGGTTTTTGGGGTGTTGTATACCCACCCACACCTGCAGTTATATTAATGCCATTTGTTTATTTTTTTGGAATCAACTTCCCTCAAAATTATATTTCATATTTACTTGGCGCACTACTTGCTCTCATTACAGCAAAAATTGTTTACCTTAAAACAAATAGTATTGAAAAGTTTTACTTCACTTTGCTTTTAACAGCATTCGGAACAATTATTTGGTATCTTAGTAGCAATGGTTCTGTTTGGTATTTAGGGCAGATTTCAGGTGCTTTTTTCTTAACTGCCACTATTTATGAATCTCTAACCAAAAGGAGGCCGTTATTAGTATCTTTATTTTTTGCGTTGGCAGTCTTTTCTAGATTACAACTTGTTCTTTCTATTCCCTTAATTTTATTTTTAAATTGGAAAGGAATAAGTCTAAAAAAAGCATTTTTTTATCTAATTCCTTTTGGTTTATTATCATTATTATTTATTTTTTATAATTACGTAAGATTTGGAAGTTTATTTGAAACAGGCTATAGTTTGATTCCAGGTGTTTTAGATGAACCATGGTATTCGAAAGGTATATTCCACTTTTCATATATTAAAAATAATTTACAAACAATGTTTTTATCTATCCCTATTTTTACAAATAGTTTTCCATACTTTAAGCCGTCTTGGGGTGGGCTTTCTATTCTTTTTACAACCCCTGTTTTTTTATATTTATTTTTTACCAACATAAAATCAAGAGAAAACATTGTTACTATAATTTCAATAATACTAATTGCTACTATCAACCTTTCTCACGGAGGAACTGGTTTTACTCAATTTGGTTACAGGTATGCAGTTGATTTTTATCCACTTTTATTTTTACTTTTTGCAAATTATTTAACTCAAAATGATTTAAGATGGTATCATTATTTATTATTAATATTTAGTATTATTGTTAATTTATGGGGAGTAGTATGGATTTCCAAATATAATTGGGTTAGTTTCTAAAACACTAAATTTTATTCATAATCCATTCTTGAATTCCTTTCCAGTTGCCATCTTTCGGTAAAAACACATACTGATAATCATACTTCTTTTCATTTTTTGATACTTTTAGCATTTCTTCAGGAATACTCACTGTTTCGATATTCAATTTTGAATTGAACAAAAACTTTAAATACATCATGAGATAATTTGCATCTATGTCTGTCTCAATATTATTGAAAATCGTAGTATAGACTTTTTTCATTTTTGTTGGATTTGTTAAAAAGTCAACTGATGTTATTCTATTTTTTAATGCCAAGATAACTCTTTGCTGTCTTTTTTCCCTTGCTAAATCAGTGCCTTCATCGCTTAAACTGTTCCTACTTCTAACATACTTCAATGCTGTTTCACCATCCATTGTTTGGATACCACTATTAAAAGTAACAGTTTCATATCTACACAAATATTTTGGATCACCTCCACATAAATCATTTTCTTTACCAGATATCGGATATAAATTATCAGTAAAAGTATTTTCTACATTTACTTCAATTCCACCCAAACTATCAATAACTTCTTTAAATATACTAAAATCGATTATTACAACGTTATTTGTAACTAAACCCGTAACAGAATCTACAGAAGATTTTGCCATGTCAAAACCACCATAGTAATATGCTGTATTAATTTTTGCTCTTATTTCGTTTATCCAGATGTCACGAGGTAAAGAAAGAATTATTGTTTTGCCACTATTTGAATTTAAATTTGCAACAATTATTGTATCAGTTAAATTAGGTCCTGTGTGACCAATACCACCCTTTCCTAATATTAGAATTGCTTTATTATCAAAATTGCCAATTTGTTGATACTTAAAAAATATATAACCTAAAACTAATATTAATATGAAGAGTAAAGATGCAAAAAACATCGACACAAATTTAATAATCCTCATGTTACTATTGTATTGAATATGGAGACACTTAACAACCAACAGCAAGAGGCTGTTAGATACGAAGATGGGCCACTTCTAGTACTAGCTGGTGCAGGATCAGGTAAAACTAAAGTATTAACACATAGAGTTTCGTATTTAATTGAAAAGAAAATAGTTAATCCTGAAGAATGTCTTCTTTTGACATTTACCAATAAAGCAGCAAAAGAAATGAGGGAAAGAATGGGTGGAGTAGTACTTGGCTTTGCAGGAACATTCCATGGATTTGCAGTTAAAGTAATTAGGACCAGTGGTAAACAGATTGGAATTGATGGAAACTTTTTAATATATGATGAAAATGATCAAAAGGATTTGATTAAAGATATCATTGCTGAACTTGGTATAAAAGAAACAATTAAACCAAATTCTGTTTTATATCGTATCAGCGAAGCAAAAAATCAATTACTAACTCCAAGTCTTTATGAAGAGGTTGCTGTTGGAGAATTTAACATAACTATTGCAAAAATATACAAACTGTATGAAAAAAAACTAAAAGAGATAAATGCATTAGATTTTGATGACCTACTTTTAAAAACTGTCATGCTTTTTGAAATTCCCGAAGTTATATCCTATTGGCGCAGTAAAATAGGTCATATTTTTGTAGATGAGTGGCAAGATACAAATAAAATTCAGTATAAATTGGTTAAATTATTAGACGGAGGGAGAGGAGTAATTACAGCTGTTGGTGATTCTTCGCAAAGTGTTTATTCTTTTAGAGGGGCTGACTTTAGAAACATAAACTATCTAATGAAAGATTATCCTAAAATCAAAATTGTAAACCTAGAACAAAATTACAGAAGTACTCAAAACATATTAGACGCAGCTAATAATATTATTTCAAAAAATACCACCCATCCGGTCTTAAAACTTTGGACAGATAAAAAGGAGGGTGAAAAAATATTGTTATATAGCGCCAGGAGTGGTTTTGATGAAGCAGAATATGTTGCAAGTGAGGTTAAAAAGATAGTTAAAAACAATAGGTACGAATATTCAGATATTTCAGTACTTTACAGAACAAATGCCCAATCCCGTGTACTTGAAGAGGCTTTAATGCATGCAGGAATTCCATACTCATTAATAGGTGGAGTTCGTTTTTATGATAGAAAAGAAATCAAAGATATACTTGCATACCTTAGGCTTTTAGTAAACAGAAAAGACTCTGTTTCACTTAAAAGAGTTCTATCTTTAGGTAAAAGAAGATTTGAAAAATTTGAGAAATTAGATATAGATATAGAAACTTTACCAACTATTGATATTATGGATTTAGTTTTAAAAGAAACAGAATATTTAAATAAGTTTAAAGAAACAGAAGTAGAAGATATTGAAAGACTTGAAAATATAAAGGAGTTAAGATCAGTTGCAATAGAATTTCCAAAAATATTTGTATTTCTAGAACAAGTTTCATTAGTTGAAGCTGGACCTACTAAGGATGTTAAAAATGCAATTGTTTTAATGACATTGCATGCTGCCAAAGGGCTTGAATTTCCAATTGTTTTTATAGTAGGACTTGAGGAAGGTATTTTTCCACATAGTAGAAGTCTTTGGGATAAAGAGCAACTAGAAGAAGAAAGAAGACTTATGTATGTTGGAGTAACCAGAGCTAAAGAAGTATTACATCTATCCTATGCAAGTAAAAGACTTTTTTATGGCGAGATGTCTTCTAACTCGCCGAGTAGATTTCTATCAGACATTCCAGAAAATTTACTAAATGGAACAATTAAACAAATTGATAATTTTAGCTATGATGATTCCCAAGTTTCAAAAGACGATTTAAATTTTGATGATATTTTAGATAAATATTTAAAATAGACTAATCCAAATTTAATACCTTTTTGTCTGGTTCCTGCTCACACTTACCAAGCAACCCAGCTGGTAAATTATATTTAATATACAAACCACACCATACCGAATCTTGACTACAAAACAGCCTGTTCCATTTATTATCAACTTTTTTATATACACACCAACCACCTCCACCCTCAGGAATGGCATGTTCACCACCGTATGCAAAGTTATCTATCTGGTTAGCAATGCTTACACCATTATTTTCTGAGGAAAACGTATCAATAATTTCTTGGGCTTGATCTTTGTATTGAGCCGAGGAAATTGAAATCTTGTGTGCATATAAATAAGTAATGTAAATCGAATACACAAGTAATAAGATAGCCAAAATATAAACTGGGAATTGATTTTTAAACTTAAAAAGTTTCATCTTATTACATAGATTTTATGCCAACATCAGCTTCATTGGAATTAGTTTTCGTTTAAATGGATCTACCATCAAACCCATATTTTCAAGTGTTATAACTCCAAGTAGTGCCGAATCACCTTTTTCACCTAAAATTACTGTTGATGGTGATTCTTGTCCATCAATTTCTATCATTGCATATCCCAAATCTCTTTTTACAATTGTTCCATCTGCAAGAGTAAAATCTTGTGTCTTAGTTGCTTTTAGGCCTAAAGTCTTTACATAATTTAGTGGCAAAACTGTATAACTTGCGCCAGTATCAACCAAAAATCTAATTTTTTGCTTCTTCTTTAAATTATGAACGCTCGCAACTGTTCCTGTTATATTTGTTATCCCCATATACTATAATTGTAGCATATGGTAGATACACACCCTCTGCAAACAAATGAGTGGGGAGAGTTTAGAAAAGAGTGGGGGAACATTGTTAGAAATTCAAAAATTGGTTTTATTATTTTCAGTAAAATTCCCTACACTAATTTTAAAATTGGAACTGTTATTAGAGGAAATAAACTAACAAAATCAGGATTAGAAGAAGTAATGAAAATTGCAAAAGAGGAAAATGCAATTTTTGTAAAGTTTGAACCTTTTTTGTTAAAAACTGAAAAACTAGTTAGTGAATTTGAAAAGTTAGGACTAACTAGAGGTAAAACCCTTTTTACACCCACTTCATTTTGGATTGATTTAACAAAATCTGAAGATGAACTATTAAAATCTTTTTCAAGTAAAACTAGATACAACATCAGATTAGCTGAAAGAAAAGGTGTAAAAGTTAAAATTGATAATAGCGATAAAGCATTTGAAAAATATCTAGAACTAACACTGGAGACAAACAAAAGACAGGGCTTTTACTCGCATACTCCGAAATACCACAGATTAATGTGGAAACATTTAAAGGGGAAGGTCGCCAATTTATTAGTTGCTAAATACAAAGACGAAATTGTTTCAACTTGGATATTATTTAATAATGATGGGTTTTTGTATTATCCATATGGTGCATCAACAGATAGACATAAAGAGGTAATGGCCAACAACTTAATGATGTGGGAAGCGATTAAGTTTGGTAAAAAATTAAAACTTAAAACTTTTGACCTATGGGGAAGAGAAGAAGGTAAAGGATTTACGAGATTTAAAGAGGGTTACAATCCAAAAGTAGTTGAATTTGTAGGTAGTTGGGATTTGGTTGTAAACAAACCGATTTACTACTTATATCAGATACTAGATAAAATCAGATGGTTTATACTTCGTTTAAGATGAATGATTTAAGACAATCTGTTAGTTACTCAAGTTTTTTAAAACAACAAGGTTGGATAGTCGAAAGAATTGATAATATAAACTATTTTGTTAAAAGATTTTCAATTATTGGATCGGTTCTTAAAATTCAAAGGCCAAGTAAAATAGATTTTAAGACAATAGAAAAACTCGAAAAAAAACATAGAGTTTTTCAAACTATTATTGAACCAAACTTAGCCTTCACTAATAGCTTCATACCTAATCATAAATTAATTATAAAACAAGGCTATAAATTATCAAGTAGTCCATATTTACCAACCAAAACACTTCAAATTGATTTAACTCAACCAGAATCTTTAATTTACACAAACTTCAGTAAAAATTGTAAATATAGTATTAAAAGAGGGGACAAAACAAAAATAGTAGAATATTCTACTCCTAAGGAAATCGAAAATTTTCATTATAAATGGAAAAAATCCGCAAACTTTAATCGATACGTGCCAAGTCTTAAAAGCCTTTTAAACTTAAAAAAAAGTTTTCCACAAAACAAGTCTATATTCCTTGCGTCGCACAATATTTCTGGCAGTATTATAGGAGGAGCGATTTTCACGATTTCTTCACACGGAGTATCAAACTATATCACTTATTATATGTATGGATTTACGAATAAGGAAGGTCGCACTTCCCTCTCCCAGTACTCTCTTCTCTACTCAGGGATACTATGGGGTAAAAAGATAGGGTGTAGAGTTTTTGATATGGAAGGAATTTATGATGAAAGGTTTCCTAATAAATCCTGGCTTGGTTTCACCAACTTTAAAAAAGAATTTGGGGGTAAAGAAATCCTCTACCCTGGATGTTATACAAAGTTTAGACTTCCTATATGATTTATAAAAATAAAACATTTACGCAAAACGATCTTAAAGGAAAAGATTTTAATGGTGATACTTTTGAACACTGCATTTTTGTTGGAGAAATAAAATTTGTTAATTTTAGTGAATGTATTTTTAAAAATTCTGATTTTTCTCAAGGCTTATATAATATTGTCAGTTTTTTCGATTGCTCATTTCCCGATTCAAAATTAAGTAATATTGATTTTTCAAATATTAGCATTGAAAATTGTGATTTCACTGATTCTATACTAGAAAACTGTGTGCTTAGAAAAAAGAAAAAATTTAATTTAAAAAGTGTAACTTTTGAAAATACAAAACTAAGTGGGGCTGTATTTGTTTTCTGTAATTTAGAGGGCCAAAAAATTAAAAATTGTGACCTAACTTCTGTAGTTTTTGAGAGATGTAATTTAAAAAATACTGATTTTACAGAAAGTAAAATCGATGGAATTGGCTTTGAAGACTGCAACATTGAAAATACTGTTTTAGATTTAAACGGTTTTATATCATATGGAAATTCAAAGGGCTTCATTGTTTAATGTTGATACATGTTGCGAATTTAGATAAATAATCTATAATCCAATGATGGCGGGTTTGTTTCATATATTCACACAAAAATTAAGCATACGTGTATCAGCAACTTTAGTAGGTGCCGCATATTTGCAGCCACAAAGTCAAGTTGAAGATGTAATGAATCTTCTTGGTTGTGAACCACCCATGGAAATTCTTAGAAAAGATGGAGATTTAACAGAAAGAGAAGCAATAGATAAATTTATTGAAATTATGAAACTGCCAAAAAAGGAATTAATGTTATGGAATGGTACTGGTACAAAACCTGTTAACGTCATCTCAAACATTGAACAGATCCATGATTTTATTCAACGTGAGGGTAATGAGAAAACGTTACAAGAAGTACTTGAGTTGGCACAAGCGGAACTTAATACTTCAAGAAAAGAGGTGCAACGCTAGAACGGATGCTAGTAAAAAAATTTAATTTTTATTGCAAAACATTGGATATTCACAACCTTTTTGGCAGTAGTAGGAATTACTACATTTAAAATCTGAGTTTTCTATTTCGTTTCTTACATCAATAATTTTTTGCTTTACTTCTTCTAGTTGTTTCTCTGTTCTTGTAGTTGATATCTTTTCCTGTGTGTCTAGATAGTAAAGAGACAGTTTAATGTTTTCAGGTTTAGTTTTATACATCTCACTAACTGCCATGCAATAAACTGAAAGTTGTAAATCCCTATCAACTTCTTTCTGTGTTGGTATGTTTGCCCCTGTTTTATAGTCTATAATTTCTAAGTTGTTATCCCCTAACCTATCTATCCTATCTATTGTTCCACCTACTTTTAAATCTTTTGTAATTTTAAATGTAAACTTTTGTTCTAACGCTTCTGTATTAATTTTTGGATTGTATCCATTTTTCAAAAATCCTAGTAAATAATCTTTGCCTTTGTTAAAAAACAATTCTTTATGCTTTTTGTTTTCATAACCTTCTACTAAAAAGTTTTTTTCATAATTTTCTAAAATTAATTTAGAATTTGTAAATTTATGATTTACTATTTCTTTAAGTGTTTCATGAATTGATATACCAAACGATATCGATGCAGTTTTAGGTGTTGGCAATTTATAAATATATTTTAATTTGTAATGTAGCGGACAGCTTTCAAAAGTCTCTATCTGACTAACAGATAAGTAGTTAACCTCAAGTTTTTTTGTTGCAAGTTGTGGGTTATAAGTTGTTTGTTTTTGATTTTGAAATTCTATAGTTTTGCTAGGATTAAAAATTTGTAATTTGGAATTTGGAATTTTATCAAGTGCTTCCAACACAAATGGTGAAATTTTCTTTTCTCTTTTACCATCTCCGTAATATTTACTTGACGCTAAATAAAGTCTTTCTTTTGCTCTTGTCATTCCGACATAGAATAGCCTTCTCTCTTCTTGTAAATGAAAATCTCCGTCTGGCAATTTTTCTTTGACTAGTTCATCAGGAATTGGTAAGTCATCATTTCTGTTTCTACTTGGAAATCTATCAGTTACTAGATTAACTAAAAAGACAACTGGGAACTCAAGACCTTTGCTTGAATGGACAGTTAGAATATTTACTTTGTTTTCGTTTTGCCAATTATCATTAGTTACTTCTGGATTCTCCCCAACTTCTGTCAATAAATTTATATAATCTACTACTTCAAATATTGAAGCTTTTGGATTTTCATTTTCAAAAGTTTTAATCTTCTGAAAAAAGTTTGAAATATTTTTTGCTTTTATTTCTTGATCATTTTTAATCAAACTATCATATATGCCTATCTCGTTTAAATATTCATATAACATTTCCCCTGCAGATTTTTTGTTTAACTCTAGTAAGTGTCGATTAAACAAACTCAAAAACTTTTCGTCTGCTTTTTTCTCCGCAAAAACTTCATACAAACTTCTACTTTCTTTTTTAGAGATACTTAAAAGTTTTAGTATTTCATCGTGCCTAATTTCTAAAATATCGCTAGATATCAGCCTATAGAAACTCTCCGTGTCTTCGGTGTTATACAAGCTTTTGAGGTACGAAATTAGATCAACGATTTCTTCCTTTTCAAACAAGCTACTGGGTCCTAAAAACTGATGCGGTATTCCCCTTCTTTCAAACTCTCTGATAAACAGATCGGCGTGGTTATTTGCACGAACTAAAATAGCCACATCACCCAACTTGTATTGTGACGATTTATGAGTGACAAGTTTTACGATTTCTTCAGAAACCTGCTCAGCTTCTTCATTCCCCGTGTTAGTAGTTATATGTTTTATGTCATATACTTTACGACTTACAGCTTTTAACTGCTTACGTATTCCTAATTTATATTCCAATGTATCTGGGTCGTTGTGTTTTATAAGTTTATATGCACCATCTAGTATGATCTGTGTGCTTCTGTAATTTTCATTTAATGTAATTAGACTAGCATTTGGATAAGTCTCTTTAAACTTTAAAATATTACTGACTGAGGCTCCACGAAATCTATAAATGCTTTGCGAATCATCCCCCACGACTGTGATGTTACCATGTTTCTGTACAATTAAGTTAACCAATTCATTTTGTCCGAAGTTTGTATCCTGATACTCATCTACTAGAATATATTTAAACTTTTGTTGATAGTTTAATAGTATGTTTGGTCTTTTGTAAAACAACTCAACTGTTTTAATTATTAAATCTCCAAAATCAAATTTTGCATCTTTTAATTTTAGGTTATTATACTCACTGTATACTGTTACCAGTTCTTTCCATTTTTGTATTTCTAGTTTTTCTTCGTCTGTTATCTTTTTCTTGTTTATACCCTTCTCTTTTTTGTTTACCCAATTTAAATAGTCTTCATGTGTTATTAATTCATCTTGAAGTCTAGAAAAATGAGCAAGGATAGAATAAATAAATTTATTAGGGTTTCCAAGTGGTCTAAAATAATTAAGTGAAAAATTAAACAAATTTCTTTTAAACAAATCAATACTTTGTGCCTCCGTCATTAACTTAAAATTCGTAGGAAGTCCAATATGAAGACCTGACTCACGAAGAACTGAATCACAAAAAGAATGAAATGTTGTTATAGAGATATCACCATACGAAAGTGGCATCGCTTCATCTACTCTTGTCTCCATTTCGGTAGCTGCTTTTTCTGTAAAAGTAAGAGCTAGTATTTCTTCTGGTCTTGCAAGTTTTTTTGAAATTAAGTATTTGATCTTTTCTGTAATGACAGTAGTTTTTCCAGTACCAGCACCAGCAATAATTAGGAGTGGACCTTTATTATGTTTAATTGCCTGAAGTTGTTTTTTGTTTAGCTTTTTATCATCCATTTAGAAGCATTGTATCACGAAGCGAAAGGAAACTTTCCTTGTTTATCTGCCCTTAAAGCCCAATCTAAATAAACCTTCATTAAAGATTGATACCGCAACCCTTAAAGATATTTATCAATATCTTTTATTCTTAACAACTCCTAACACTTTATATCTCGACTCAACTGTTGAGTGTTTTTCATCGCCTCCAAATAGTAAATACTCATCTTTAAATACATCTTCTACCTCTTTACTTGTTACCTTATGTTTCTCCCAATTTTTATCAATATTCCCTTTATCCCAGTCAAAACCAATAATTTTCTTAAATATATTATCCATCTCATCTGTATATTTCTATCATATACACTTTCAACTAATCGGTCGAGGATTTGTGTTAATTTTCTACAAGATAATGAAGTAAAACCAATCCCTTCCCTAGTTTTTTAATATCTTTTAATTTTAACTTCTTAAACATTTTATCTATCGAACCAAACATCCTTAAACCTTCACCTATTATATATGGATGAATATCTACATATATCTCATCTACTAAATTATCTTTTATAAAAGATGTGTTAAGTTTTTCTCCACCAATTAAGCAGGTTTCCTTATAACCCTTATTAGATAGCATTTTTATAATCTCCTTTGGACTTTTATCTGTAAAAATGGCTCCATCAATTTTTTTGTTTAATAGTTCCGTTTTAGTAGTAACAACAACATTTAAAGCCTGTTTTTGTGGAAAATCATCTGCAAACTGTTTAAAAGTTTCACTCCCCATTATGATAACCTTCGAATCTTTTGTAATTTTATAAAAATATTTCCAATCTGCTTTATCCACCCAATCAGTACTATTACCTCCAAATGTAATGTTTCCGTTTAGAGAAGTGGCCATGTATAATACAATCTTCATTTTCAGTTTAAAATTACTCTCATAGTACGAATTTATAACTTAATCCATTTTTGACTATACGGCCGGCAATAGGATAACTAAAATGTGAACCAAATACAAGAGTATCAGTATCAGAATGTTCTTCTAACATTCTACGCCTTGTCAAGGTTGCCAAATCTTTGTCAGTATCAGCTAAAGTAAACCATCCTACATTCTCAATCTGGCAGGGATGATGTATAAAATCACCAGTTATTAGTGCTTTTCTACCTTTTGACTTTATTAAAACAGATACATGGCCTGGTGTATGTCCTGGAGTCGGAATAAACAATATTTCTTCAGACAATTTGTAATTATCTTCAACAAGAAGATGTTGGTTGTGTTTTATGACAGGTAAAACAGAATCTCTTATCCCCTGTCTGTCATCTTCTATTTCAGATTCTGGCATTTTTGACCAATATTCAAATTCCTTTTTTGAAAATATATATTTAGCGTTTGGAAAAGTCGGCACCCATTCACCATCCTCCAGAATTGTATTAAAACCGATGTGATCAAAATGCAAATGTGTGCACATAACATGTGTTATATTATCCTTACTATAGCCAGATTCATTTAACTTTTGAAAATAATCTGTATTTAAATATCCCCATTCTTTAATATCAATCCGCTTTTTCTCATTACCAACACAAGTATCAACTAATATCTTTAATTTGCCCGATTCAACAATAAAACTTTGAGTGTGTGCTATCAACCCGCCGTCTGCATTGGCGAAGTATGGAACTAGCCAGTCGATTTTTTGTATTTCTTCTTTAGTCGCATTCGGTATTGCTTCTTGGATAACACTGCCAGCACTTTCTAATTCCGTGATGCATGTAATTTTTACACTACCAACCGACCATTTAATCATTTATTTTATCTCTTCTTTTATCCAATCAAAATAATCTTTATTTACTTTATAAGTTGGAATTGCAATTATGCAAGGTACTTCCAATAAACCTGTATCATAAATTGCTTTTTCCAATTCTTCGTATTTACTTTTTAAAGTTTTTATTATCATAACAACTTCTTTTGATTCGTCAATTTTGTTTTCTTTTGGGGGCCACCAAAACATTGGGTACATTTCTGGATATATATTTATGCAACCACAAACTCTTTTTTCAAGCAGAATATTTCCTGCTTTTTTAGCTTGTTCTACTGATTCCCAAGTTGTGTATACTAAAATTAATTCATCCATTTAACTTTATTCTAATAGTTTCAAAAAATTTTTACTCCATTCTACCCTAATGCCTTCTACTATCTGCTTTTTTAAAAAACTAACAATCATCTCTTTGGGTTTTGGTGAATAATCTAGTTTAATTATTTCAGGGTAGGTTTGTTTATATCTTTCACCTAAACTATTTACGTTTAAGCTACAAGCACCAGCAAGAGGATCGCTTTGAATATAGACAATCTTATTAACTTTATTCATTACTGCAACACCTAAACACATTAAACATGGTTCTAGTGTTGAATATAAAATAATTTCTTTATTATCTTTCCATGCTTGAAGCATTTTTTCAGCATTATCTAATATAAGCCTCGTCTCTGCGTGCTGTGAGTAATTTTTACTTTTTTCTGCAGTATTTCTGTTTTCGCCAATTAACTCATTTTCTATCGTCAGTACAGCTCCAACAGGATAATTGCCGTCATTAAATGACAATTCGGCGTTCTGTATTGCCAAGTCTAAATATTTGTTATCCATTCAGTTTTGTTTGTATTTTACCATTTTCTAAATTACTAGTACTGTCGATTTTCTGCCCCAGACTACCAAAACTTGAAAAAACATTATTCATCATATTGAATGCATTGGTTAGATGTTTTTGAAGAGTTGACAAATTTTCTTCTGTTTTTTCATAATCTTTTTTAATTGCACGAAGCGAAGATAGAATTATTTTTGCCTGTTCTTCTATTTTTTGTCCCTCAAAACTCATTAGTATTGCCTTTAGATATGCATAAAATGTAGTTGGCGAAACAGGTAGTATTCTTTTTTGTTGGGCATAATCAAAAAGATCTTCATTATTTGCTACTTCGTAGTAAACTGCCTCGCTTGGAATATACAAAAGGGCATAATCTGTTGTCCCCTCACTTGGTAATATATATTTTCTAGAAATATCGTCTATATGTTTTCGTACATTTTTTAAAAACTCTTGTTTGTAGCTTGCATCACTTACCATCTTTCTAAAATTCTCCATTGGAAATTTTGAATCAATTGGTATTATTCCGCTTGATGTAAAAACCGCAGCATCTACTTTATCTCCTGATTTAAACATATATTGCAATTTAAAACTTTGTTTTGGTAAGAACTGAGATAACATATCTTTTAAAACTTGTTCTCCTATGTTTCCTCGAAGCTTTGGTGATCTTAAAAAATCCTGCAATTCTTTCATGCTTCTGCCTATTTCACTAAACTCACCTATTGCTTTTGCTGTTTGATCTAGTTTTTCATTAAAAAACTTACCCTGCTCATTTAATCTTATATTTGTTGATTTTAAATATTCTAGAAGTTCAGGTGATTGAGCCGGTTTTGAAATAATTACAATGAGTATTATTACTGCAATTAATATTATAATAAGTAGAACCGTTTCCATAAACTAATTATATCGCATGCAAAAAGAAATTAGAAAACAAATGATACTACGAAGAAAAAACTTTCTTCCTACCTTATTTATAATTGCACTACTTCTCTGTTTAATTATTGGGTTAATTTATTTTACGCCTCCGGCTAACGGTTTTATTATCACACTTTTTTTCTTTTTGATTTTCGTGTTTTTACTTTTTTTAGTATCTCTACTTTTGGGAAACACAAAAAATGGCCTAATCATATCTACTGCAATCATAATATTTTTAATACTTCGTATGTTTGGTGTTGGAAACATTTTGAATCTGTTACTTCTTTCTTCACTTGCTATACTTGCAATTAAATATGCGAGTTTCAAAAAATGAATTAAATATTAGTTTAAAAAGAGAAATAATTAGAACTTTTATTCAAACTATAGACGATTTAAAAAACTTCAAAGAAAAACAAACTTTTTTTGAATCTTTTTTTAACAATAATGAGCTTGAAACATACGCAAAAAGACTATCAATTTTCTATTGGTTAAAAAAGAAAAAAAGTTATCAAAACATCAAAAATAATTTAAAAGTAAGTAGTGCTACAATTGCAAACCTAGAAAAAGAAATTGACACAGATGGAATTAAACTCGCTTTAAAAAAAATGGAAGCAGAAGAATGGGCAAACAAATGGAGTGAAAAAATTAAAAATGTCAAAAGAACAAAATTATTTTGAATTATATAGAAAATATAAGAAATACAATCCCGAACAACTCGAAGATCTTGTGCAAGATCTCTATGCTCAATTAGATATTGCTGAAAGACCAACATCGGAAGCATTTAAAATTTTAAACGAAAGCTCGAATAATCTTAAGCTCATAGTCTTGCTCGATATTTTAGAAGAGAAAGGTGATTAGTAATATAGTATAATAGCTTCAAATGACAAAAAAATATTACATTACTTGTGCTATACCATATGTAAATGCAAAACCTCACGTGGGACATGCTTTAGAATTTGTACAGGGCGACGTACTTGCTAGATACCATAGACTTTTGGGTGAGGATGTTATTTTACTTTCAGGTGGTGATGAAAACGCACTAAAAAATGTTCAGGCTGCAGAAGTCGTAAGTGAAGAAGTACAAGTCTTTGTAGATAAAAACAATTTACTTTTTGAAGAACTAGTTAAAAAATTAGACTGCCAATTTGACGTCTGGCAAAAAGGAAGCGACCAAAAAAAGCATTTCCCTTCTTCTCAAAAGTTATGGCAACTTTGTGATAAGGCAGAAGATATATATCAAAAAGAATATTTAGGACTTTACTGTGTTGGTTGTGAAACTTTCTATGAAGCTCAAGAATTAAACGGAAAAGGTGAATGTTTAGAACATCCTGGAAAAAAGTTACAAGAGGTAAAAGAAAAAAACTACTTTTTTAAACTTTCAAAATATCAAGACAAACTAATTGATTTGATAAAATCAGACAAAATAAAGGTTTCCCCTATTGAAAGAAAAAATGAAATATTATCATTTTTAAAAGAACCTTTAAAAGATATTTCCATCTCTCGTTCAAACGAAAGGGCAAAGAACTGGGGTGTACCAGTTCCAAATGATGATACACAAAGGATATATGTCTGGTTTGATGCATTAAACATCTACCAAACTGGAGTTGGTTTTAACTGGGATGAGGAAAAATATACAAAGTTTTGGCCAGCTGATTGCCATGTCATTGGTAAAGGTATATCAAGATTCCACGCAGTTTACTGGCCAGCTTTTTTAATGTCAGCAAATTTACAGCTTCCAAAAGAATTGTTTGTTCATGGTTATTTCACAGTTAATGGTCAGAAGATGAGCAAAACACTTGGAAATGTAATTGATCCTGTAGAAATAATCAATAAATATGGAGCTGATTCCTTAAGATATTATTTCTTGGCCAAGTTTAATCCATTTACCGATGGCGATTTTTCTGAAGAAAAACTTAAAGATGTCCATAATGCAGATCTTGCTAATGGGCTTGGAAATTTAGTTTCAAGAGTTGCTAGACTTTGCGAAACCTCTGGACTTGAGTTTAAATCAAAAGAAACAAAAATTTATAATGAAGTTTCTACTGCTATAGAAAAATATAGATTTGACGATGCAATGAAATTTATTTGGGAAAAGATAACTCTTATTGACCAAGCTATTAACAAAGATGAACCATGGAAATTGAAGGGTGAAGAATTAAAAAAGAAGTTACAGTATTATTTAGAAGAAATTGCAGAAATTGCTCTAAACTTAAAACCATTTTTACCAGAAACAGTCGAAAAAATTGCAAAAATTTTTGGTAGTCCTGTAATTAAGTCAGGAAAGCCACTTTTTCCAAGAATATGAATTTACCAGCAACATTGGAAACAAATGAAGTTTATTTGTTTCAAAGATTAGCAGAAGACGAATACTTAGTATATACCAAACCGTCATCAGAAAAAGATGGTAGGTTTGTGCAAGACCTGGGCGGAATTGTTTGGGTCTCTGAAGCTAATCCCGGAGGAATTGAATGTCGTACAACAACAATAACTGGAGCCCAGTACCGTGCTTTTATGAAAGGGGTCGAAAAAGTGACTAAAGGACGTGAAAGGTAAATAATATGAGAAATTGGATAATTAAAAACGAAAAATTGGTACTTAGATTCTTTGAAATAGTTCCTGGTTTTTTTTCTTGGAATATTATACTTCTACCCTACTGGGGGATTTTTGTTTTTCCCAACTTTGTAGCCTACTTTGTACTTTTATTTAATGTTTATTGGTTCTACCAATCATTTTTAATTGCTATTACATCAATTATTTCTCATACAAAAATTCAAGCATCTATAAACTATGATTGGGTAAAAGATTTGAAAACTTTTCCTGACTGGAAAAAAATACACAATGTTGTAATTATTCCAACCTATAAAGAACCACTGCATATTTTAGAAAGAACAATAGAATCGCTAAAAGCTCAAACATTACCTAAAAAGATGCTTTCTATAATTCTTGCTATGGAAGAAAAGGAGTTAGTTGCAGATAGAGACGAAAAATGGAAAGTTTTGGAAAAAAAATATAGCAAAATCTTTGGTAATTTTATAAGAACAAATCACAAATTAATACCAGGTGAAGTCGTAGGAAAAGCATCAAACGAGAAGTTTGCAGCCATTTATTTTAAAAAGCATTATATCGATACCAAAAAAATAGATATTAATTATATTACAGTTACAAGTTGTGATGCTGATCATAAATACCATCCAAATCATTTTGCCTGTCTATCTTTTAAGTTTTTGGATTCGCCGACCAGATATAGACATTTCTGGCAACCTGCAGTTATGTTTTATAACAACATTTGGGAACTTCCTAGTATTACTAGAGTTCCAAATACTTTTGGTTCAATTTGGAATTTGTCACAACTACCTAGAAAGGATAGGTTAGTAAACGCCCAAAACTACTCACTTTCCTTTAAACTTTTAGATGAAGCTGAATATTGGGATGCAGATAAAATACCTGAAGATTGGGGAATATTTTTTAAAGCATATTACAAAGTTAAAGGTGGACTTGAGGTAGAACCAATTTATCTTCCACTTCATGCTGATGCAGCACAATCAACTTCCGCTTGGAAAACAATGAAAAACCAATACGAACAATACAAACGCTGGGCTTGGGGAACATCTGATGATTCTTGGATTATTAAAAACTATCTAATAGATAGAGATATCCCGTTTTGGGATAAAACAACAAGAGTACTGCATGTTATTTGGTCTCATTTTATGTGGCCTGTTAATTGGTTTATCGTTACAATTGGTTTAACTATCCCAACACTAATTAATCCTGCATTTGGTAGAACTGCACTTGGGTACATGGTTCCAAAACTTTCTTCAATTATATTAACTTTGGCACTTTCATTTTTCTTTGTTCTCTTTTTTGTTGATAATGTATATAAACCAAAAAGACCTAAGGATGTTTCTATTTGGAAACAGATTCTAATGCCTTTTGAGTTTATTCTAATGCCTATTGCAGGATTTTTCTTTTCAGCTCTCCCCGGTCTTGATGCTCACACAAGACTAATGCTCGGAAAATATATCGAGTATAAGGTGACTGAAAAAGTATGAGGTGGTCAAAAAATCTAAATAAGTTTATTTTTAACTAAATATTTTTCTGCTAAATTTAATGCAAAATTATGCTCTAGACCCTTAAAAATTATTTTTCCACTAATTAAATCTTTATATTTACATAGTTTGACTTTTATTTCAAAATACTTTTCAATTAAGTTATCTAAAATAGGTTCTGATTTCTTTGTAACACCCAAAGCAAGGTATACATGAACCCATCTGTTTGTTTCACTTGGTAAAACATAATACTTTCCTAAATTAATTATTTTATTTGCAATATACCCCGTTTCTTCAAAAAGCTCCTTCACGGCAGACTTTTCTACATTAGTGCTAGATAAATTACCTACTATACCACCGGAGGGAAACTCATAGACATTCTTGCGTAAGTTAAAACGGTTTTGTTTTATTAATAAGGTTTCATTATTATTTGTCAACGGAACTATTAATACGCTATCTGAAGAATCTAAATAATACCAATCTAAAATATTACCATCTTTCATTTTTAGTTTTTCATGTATCATTTTTTTGCCAAACTTTGAAAAAACGGTATCACGACTCAAAACGGATAATTTTTTTGTAACCATATGTATGTTAATATTATATCAGAATGAGAAAGCACTGGAATTGGTTAATTTCTGTTATAGATACTCCGATTTGGCTTGAGATATTTTTTGTTATTTTAATAATCCTTCGCATACCATCTTTTTTTGAACCTTATTACTACGGAGATGAAATGATTTATTTGACACTTGGAGAAGGCATAAGACAAGGTGTTCCACTTTATTCAGGACTTCATGACAACAAACCACCACTTCTATATTTAATTGCTGGTCTTTCTGGAAATTTGTTTGTATTTAAAGCAATCCTTGCCTTTTGGAATTTACTGACAGTCTATGGATTCTGGAAATTAGTTAAACATCTATTTCCAAATAATATTAAATTACAAAACATAGCAACTGTTATTTTTGGTTTACTGACTACCATGCCTTTGTTTGAAGGTAACATCGCTAATGCGGAGCTATTTATGATTTGTCCTGTTATTTTTGCTCTTTGGATATTACTTTCAAAGAAAAATCATTTTAAAAATTTGTTTGTTTCAGGAATTTTATTCTCAATTGCAGCACTCTTTAAGATTCCATCGGCCTTTGATATCTTAGGAATAATTGTATTTTGGTTGATATATACAAAATTTAACTTTAAAGAATTAAAAACTTTTGTCATAAAATCACTTGTTCTTACTTTAGGATTTATCTTTCCAATAGCGCTAACGTTTATTTGGTTTTATTTTACTGGTAGTATTAAAGAATATTTGGTCGCTGCTTTCTTGCAAAACCTTGGTTATGTTAGCAGTTGGAGGGCTTCAAATCAGAATATTCCATTTCTAGTTAAAAACGCACCACTTTTAATAAGAGCGGGGGTTATGTTTTTAGGATTTATTATACTTTGGTTACTTAAAAATAAACTTTCTAAACAATTTGTTTTTGTTTCTAGCTGGCTTTTAGCGACTCTTTTTGCGGTTACACTTTCAGAAAGACCATACCCGCACTATTTTGTTCAATCTCTTGCCCCCATTTCAATTTTAATAGGAATGCTAATAACATTACAGAATGTTGAACAAGCCCTAGTTATTTTCCCTCTAGCTCTTGCTTTTTTTGTTCCTTTTTACTTTAAATTTTGGTACTACCCTACTATTTCTTACTATCAAAGATTTATCGAATTTACACTTGGACGGATTAGCAAAGCGGAATATTTTAGTAGGTTTTCACCTAATTTAAACGAGAACTATAAAATTTCGGAATTTTTGTCAAAATCTACTAATCAAAACGGAAATGTTTTTGTTTGGAGTAATGATTCGTCAGCAATTTATGCACTCTCTAGAAAACTGCCTAAAACTAAATACGTAGCCGATTATCACACTAAAGACTTTTCAAGCCCCGAAGAAGAAATCAAAAAACTTGAGTTGAACAGACCAAAATTTATAGTAATCACCAAAAATTCGTTTGATTTTCCCGAACTAAGCTCGTTTGTAAGTGAAAATTATTATATAATCTCCGAAACCGGATCTTCACAGATTTGGATGGACATGAACCAATACAAATAATGTTATATATTAAAAAAGTTAACTTTCCAAAAGATATTAAAGTTGATCCTAGATTCGAAAAACTGCCACTAAAAAACTTGATTATTTTCTCACTTGCTACCAATTTATTATTTTTACTAATTGCAGGATTAAGTACATTCATTCTTCCGCCTGAAATTCCACTTTTTTACGGTTTACCAAAAACAAGTGAGCAGTTAGTAAAATCTTTTTTAATTACTATTCCTTCATTAATAACCTTTATTTTAACTATTATAAATAGTGTAATTGCAATAAACATTGAGGGGCAATATCTAAAAAAAGCACTTGCTTTTGTCACAATTCTCTTAACGGTACTGAATATTGTTACAACATATAAAATAATTGCTTTAGTAGGCTCAATATAAAAATGGATAAACTTGTATATCTACTTTTCCTACCTTTAGCGATGAGTTTCATCGTTTCACTTGTCTTAACTCCCGTAGTTATAAAATATGCAAGTAGGCTTGGTGTTATGGATGATCCCAAAAAAAACAAACATCCAAAAGTGATTCATACTAAACCAACCCCCCGAGGTGGTGGTATTCCAATATTTTTTAGTATCTTTATTGTCTCGCTTATTTTTATTCCAATAGACAAACACCTTATTTCGATATTAATCGGAGCATTAATTATTTTTGTAATGGGCTATTTGGATGATAAATATAATTTAAGCCCATATACTAGAATTATTATTGAATTTATTGCCGTACTTATACCAGTTCTCTCTGGAATTGGTATTAACTTTGTAACAAACCCATTTGGTGGAACATTTGATCTTTCAAACCCAATTATTTCAGATGTTTTTGCTTGTTTTTGGATAGTATTTTTAATGAACGTAGTTAACATGGGAGCAAAAGGAATTGATGGACAATTATCAGGTGTCGCAATAATTTCTGCATTAACCATAGGAGCATTGTCTTTTTCATACTCAACAGACATAACACAATGGCCCGTAACACTTATCTCAAGTATTACGGCTGGTGCCTTTTTAGGTTTTTTGGTCTGGCACAAATATCCACAAAAAATTATGCCAGGCTATGGAGGTTCGACTCTTGCTGGTTATATGCTTGGTATCGCCTCAATATTATCAACAACTAAAGTTGGAACTTTGATCGTTGTTTTAGGTGTACCTTTGATTGACACAGGCTATGTGATTATTAGAAGAATACTTTCAGGAAAATCACCAGTTTGGGGCGATAGAGGCCATTTACACCATAGACTTCTAGATAGTGGGTTATCAAAAAGTCAAGTAACCTATATTTATTGGTTACTAACCGCAGTGCTTGGAATACTAGCTCTCAATTTGAATAGTACCTATAAGTTATATACAATCATAGGAGTTACACTTTTTGTTGGAGGTTTAATATTATTTTTAACTTACAGAAAAAATAAAAAGAATGATTAAAATATTAACTGAAGCTATCAAAATCGCAAGACCAATTCACTGGGTTAAAAACTTCGCGCTTTTTGGAGCTATACTTTTAACGGGCACTCTGTTTGAAGTTGGACTGTTTAAAGATGTGTTTGTAGCTTTTATCGCATTTTCTCTTGCCACGTCTGCAACTTATATATTTAACGACCTATTTGATAGTCAATCAGACAAACTTCACCCTATTAAGAAAGATCGACCAATTGCCTCAGGTAAACTACCGATTTCTATTGCCATTGTAGAACTTTTAATTTTTGTTATGTCTTCACTGTCAATTGCTTACTCCCTCAATAATTTATTCTTTATGCTTACTTTTATATATCTTGCAATGCAAATTTTGTATAGTTTGGGACTTAAAAATATTGCAGTAATTGATATTTTAATAATTGCCATGGGTTTTATTATTAGAGTATATGCAGGGGCCGTTGTAATTAACGCCCATCTTTCTGTTTGGTTTCTACTTTGTGTTGTTTCAGCCTCATTATTTCTAGCCGCAGGAAAAAGAAGGGCAGAAATGAACCTAATCGAGGTAATTACTGGGCAAACACGAAAAAGCCTAACAAAATATTCAAAAGAATTATTAAATAGTTATGTAACCATGTTTGGAAATGCTACATGGATGAGTTGGAGTCTTTATACTTTCTATGAAAGCCCTAGAGCATCACTAGATTTTTGGATGGTCTTAGCTGAAGTTTCAAGAACAACAACAGTCAACAAACTAATGATGATTACTGTTCCAATTGTTATTTTTGGAATCATGAGATACGAAGCTTTAATTTTTGAAGGTAAAAGCGAAGCACCTGAAAAACTACTTCTAACAGACAAGGCACTAATAATCGCCACTCTACTCTGGGTGTTTGTTGTTTACTGGATTATTTACTCTGGAGTATCAGTGAGTGGGATTTAATCAACTTAAATAAACGTCTCTGATCACATCGTTATCATATTTACCACCAGTAACCATTGTTGTCCACAATTTACCATCTAGCGTTTTAAAAATTTCTGGTTTTCTAGTCATAGACTTGGTTTCTATTCGAGGGTACTCAACTTTAAATTTTAAGACAACATGCCATTTGTTGTCTTTTCCATAAAAAGCATTGCCTACTTCAAGGCCATTAAAATTAACAGAGTTGTATAAGCTAATGCGCGGTCAGGGCGTACCATTCTAATTTGGTCTCTTGGAACATCATCCAAATTACGCATTCCATCTGACACTGTTTCTATTTGTACTTTTCCTGTTTTTGATGGTCTTTTCATAACACTCGTATTTTAAAATTACACACAGTTTTTATCTTGACATGATTTTGACAATTACTTACTTAAAGATATTTTTTGATCAACTTTATGTATTCTATTCCACTCCTCTGGATCGTATATTGCCAAGTCGTCATCCGAAAGACCAAATCTTTTGTGTGGATGTTTTGCTTTCATATCAATCAGTCTATCTAAATTTTTAACTATATTTAATATTTGGTTTCTGCTCATATTTTTGTAACAAATTCACTACTTACCCAACCTTCAATGTCCACAATTTTTATTTTATACCAGCTTCCATTTTCACCTTCTTCTAAAATATCATATTCCTCATTCTCTTTAACTTGTGCAATTTCAGGAAAACCCGTGTTTGCTCCACTTCTAACTCTTAAAAATCCTATATCTGTTTTGTTTATTTTAATTCTACCTAGATTTGTTTCTTCTACTCCTAGTACTGCCAATTGCTGTGTTTCTTCTATTTTCTCTTCAGTTTTTCCAAGTTTTGTAGCTGCAGTTAGTTTATAACCCGCATATACTTTTATTGGTAACGATTTTTCAAGATAACCTTGTTTTGAAAGTAAAAGAGTATGATCACCGGCAGGAATTTTTAATTTTAAAGGAGTATAGCCTGAAATCTTGCCATCAATTTGCACTTGTGCATTATCTGGTACAGAAACAATACTGACATATGAAGCAGTCCCACCTAGTTTTTCAAAAGATACCACTACTCCACTTGAGTAATCTTCTGTTTCTTTAAAAACTCTTTTAACAATTGTTCTAACTCCCGGAACAAGGTTTATTTTTGTTTCATAATCATCTAAAACTACACCTTCAGGTACATTTGGTTTAATCCTAAGAAGTATCTCCCCTGACTCTCTATTTTGTTCAAAAGGTGTTTTACCTATTTCTTGTTCGTTAATATAAACGATTGCCTCTGGATCTGATTCAATTAGAATTCCTGATTGTTGCTCTTTAAAAAAACCTAAAAATAATAAAATAGCAAAACCAAGAACAACTATCCCAAAAATCGCTAGTATCGTACTAATAATTTTCCTTTTCATTATTTTCTACTAGTTTACCAAAAAAACACTTGACAAGGTAAAACAGAATTTGTATATTATATTAGCACTCATACTAGTGGAGTGATAATATAAAAAATTAAAATATATGGAAGGGGGTGAAGTAAAATATGCAACTTGTCAGATTTGATCCATTCAGAGGTTTATTAGATGATAACTTTTCAGGAATGCAAAGCCTACAAAAAGGTTTGAAGGTCTATGAAACAGACAAAGCAATTATTGCAGAGGCAGTTGTTGCTGGTGTTCCTAAAAAGAATGTAGATATTGAAATAGAAGATGGAGTACTTACTATTAAAGCTGAAGTTAAGGAAGAAACTGAAGCAAAAAATGAGTACAAATCAACTAGCTATCAATACTACTACACCACTGCTCTTTCAGGTGGACAGTGGGAAAAGGCAGAAGCAGATGTTGTTGATGGAATTGTTAAAGTTACAATTCCGAAAGCAGAAAGTGCAAGGCCTAGAAAGATTTCAGTTAAGTCAAAGTAATTCACTTTAAGACAGTTGCCATATGTTACAATATGACAGCTGATCCGGTGGCCAAGAGGCAAGGCAAAAGTCTGCAAAACTTTTATTCGCGGGTTCGATTCCCGCCCGGATCTCACATACAATTTTAATTCTCAACTTCTTGACTTCGTACTATTTTCGGTTGATACTTATATTATGCATACTGACCCTAGAGGTGGGCATAATAAAAAATTAATTGATCATAATTTCTTCAAAACCTGGTCCAAAAATGATGGGGCTGTTGAAGACTGCAGAATATCTTCAAGAACCTGTTACATATCAATCGGAATTAATGACTATGATCTTCTAGTAAAAATAAGGAAATCACTATCTTCTGATCACAATATTTATATTAAAAAGGGAACATCGAAAGTATTTCCAGATGGTAAGACCGAGGGTTGACACAGATTGGTTTACAAAATTAGCCGCGCCCGATTCCGCGGCCAATAATTCATACGGAAAATTCAGGCAAAATTCAATCTTTTAAAAAGTAAAAAGAAAATGTGCAAAAATTTTAATGTTCAGTTTCGATGTTATGTTCTAACAACTCAAATGGCGCACCGAGTGTACTCAGATTGGATAGACTCCATTCTGTCTCTGTGCGCCACTAAAAAAGTCTATCCACAAAATCTGAGTACTCTTTAAATTTACTCTGAAAATTATTGAGGTCAATGATCACCTTGAGCAAGGATGTACTTTTAAGGCTTTTTGAATAATCCACCATAACCAGAATCTTGCTCGACGGCTGAAAAAGCACTTCTCCAAATATCCTTTTCCTTTTGACTAAATTCTCGCCATGGTTTACTTTTTATTTTTTTAAGTTCTGGAAATTGTTTAGCTGCTTTGTCAAAACAACCAAGATCCACAAATGCAGCCTCATCATCTTGAAGCTGACCCACAAAAATAGACTTTAAAGCTCCTTCTTCGTTGAATAGTTGGCCGCATTTAGCACAACACTCACCCAGTAATCTATTAATTGTCATTTTTTCAACCTCAACTTTTCTCTGTTTATCAGACATTGAATGAAAATCAATTTCTTCGGCCATACCACCAGTTTCATCTAAAGCTTGTTTGAGCTTTCGAATAATACCATTACCTGTATTTTCTGACATGGTTTGATTGTAACACTTTGTTTGTTATTTTTCCTGCGTAGCAGGAAATCGCGCGCGCTGAAAATAGCGAGGCCAAAGGTCGAGCTTAAGGATTGTGCGGCGGTTGGATGGCGGCAACCGCCGCTCCTTTGAAGTAATTACGAACTTGTTGGTAAAACGGCACCAGTCTAAAGATGTGTATGTTCTAAGAATTGGATCTAAAGAGATGTATAGCGATTTAATAAATCTTGGATTACATCCCAGAAAATCATTAACAATCAATTTACCTGATGTTCCAAAAAGATATATGTCACATTTTATACGGGGCTACTTTGATGGAGATGGATGTATAAACTTATATCGTAATAAAAATAGAAAAGGAACAAGGTTGACCACTATTTTTGTTTCGGGAAGTAAAAACTTTTTGATATCACTAAATAACTTTTTGAAAGAAAACGGTATCGTCAAAGAAACACATTTATACTTGCAGAAAAGAGCATTTAATTTAAGGTACAGTACAAAAAAATAGCTTGTCTCTATTAAATTATATTTACTCAAATTTGGATAATAGTTTATTTCTAGAACGTAAATATAGTCGATATGTAAAATACTTATCCCTATAATATTTGACTTTTTGACATTTCATATGTTAGAATAACACAACTCGAAAGCAATTTCGGGTTTTTTGTTGCCCTTAAATAGAGTATCAATATGCAAAAACTAACTTTACATCTGCCAAAGCATCGCTTAGTCATGCAATTTAAACTTGCAAAAAAGCGAAAGTCTTCACTTGATGAGCCTATTATTCCTACAAGGAAAAGACTAAACATCAAATATCATGTTGGTGGTTACTTCAGGAAGCTAACTAGGCACATTTTTGAACATAAAGCTGTCAAAAAGCTTTTAGGCACAAATATTGCCCTTATGCTAGTTGCTACATCTTTTATACCAAATAGCACACTTGGAAGTGATAGTGAATCTGATATCGCTACTGTAGTTGAAAGTTCTACTCCAATTCATACAAACATATCAATTCAAAGCCCTGTTATTGAACTTAATATTTCGCAAGGTTATAAATTTTTCCACCCCGCAATCGACATTGACGGTGAAACTGGTGACCCAATTAAACCTATTAAAGCAGGTGTTGTTGATTATGTAGAAAATTCAAATGTAGGCTATGGAAAACATGTTATAGTTGACCATGGAAACAATTTAAAAACACTATATGCTCATTTATCAAAAATAAATGTAAAAAATGGTGACAACGTTACAACTTCAACTGTTATAGGTGAAATGGGTTCAACTGGTAGATCAACAGGTAGCCATTTACATTTAGAAGTTAGAGATCATGGTGTTCCTGTAAATCCATTATCAATTTTGCCTAGATAATTTATTCTGGGCTATTTTCAAGGGATCTCCATAAATACCAGCTGGCTACAGTTCTATATGGCTTCCATCTATTTGAACTTTTTAAATTTAATTTTGACATAGCCTTTTTTATACCTAAATCATCAACTGGATAGATATCAGGTCTAGCTAAACTAAACATTAAAAACATTTCGACGGTCCACCTGCCTATTCCTTTTACTTTGACTAATGTTTCAATTACTTCATCATCAGACAATTTATCCATGTTCTTCAAATCAAGATCACCACTTCCCACTTTATTTGATAAATCTTTAATGTATTTAATCTTTTGCCAGGACAAACCACAATTTCTTAAATCTTCATCTTTTTTTGAAAGGATGTTATTTGGAGTTATCTTTCTAATAAGTTTTTTTAGCCTATCAAATATTGTTTTTGCAGCTTTTATGGATAACTGTTGACTACATATTGCATCTACTAAATCCTTAAAGTACTTTTCTTTAGCAATTGGCTTTATCGTACAACTTCCCCATTTCTTAACTAGAGGTGCTATATATTTATCCTTCTTTAAAAACTCTTCCGCCTCTTCAAACATATCAAAACGGTATATCATTGTGTGTGGAAACAGTTTCTTCAAATATTTTTTCCTTCGGCTTGTATGTATAAAGGCCATAAATTTTATCTCCAAAACCTTCTATATTAAATATATGTTTTCGATCAAAAACCGAAGTAGGAAAATCTGAGTGATCATTTGTTAGTAGGTATAACCCTCTGTATTTTTTTAGGTATGTAGCAATGATTAAATCTGTTAAAGGTAATCCCTCCATCTTTTGTTTATATTCTTCAATTGTAGGTATTATTAACTCATCAATAGAAATATTATATGGTAACACACTATCAATAATTTGGTGAAAGTAAACCTCTTTTTGCCGAACTACATCGATAGTCTTTGACCTCACGAATTCATATTTAACTAGATTAGGTGAAACCAAAGCAACCCCTACATCTTTTAATTGTTTTATAAAATTTGCATACACCTCCTTGTTTGCGTACGCATGAATGAAAAAATTGGTGTCTAAAAGAACTGTGGAATTATGCAAATATTCTGGAAGTTGATCCATATTTCTCTTCTTCCTTTCTTATGGCCGCCTCCAAATTTGTGGCTACTTCAATAAATTTTTTAACACTAAAAGGTTTCAGATTTTGAGGTCTTAATCTTGAAGCTTCAATTCTTTTAACTGTTATATTTTTTCTGGTCATAGAAAAATTATAACATAGACAATCAAATTCTCTATCAAAAATATTAATAATCCATTCCACCCATACCAGCTGGCATAGCTGGATTCTTTTGTTCCTTAGATTCCAAATCTGTTACTAAACCTTCTGTAGTAATAACAGTCTTGGCTACACTTGCTGCATTCTCTAAAGCTGATCTTGTTACTTTAACTGGATCAATTACTCCCATCTTTGTTAACGATCCAAATTCAGAAGTTAGTACGTTATATCCAAAATCGCTATCCTTACTTGCTAATATTTTTGTTAAAACTTTAGTTTCATCATCCCCTGCATTTTTAACTAACCATTTAAGTGGTTCTTCTAGTGATTCATATACAAGTTCTGCTCCTAGTTTTTCATCTCCATCTAGTTTTAGTTTTTTAATTACTTCACGGGCTCGAAGTAACGCAGTTTCTCCACCTGGTACAATTCCTTCTTCAATTGCTGCTTTTGTTGCCCCAACTGCATCTTTTACTCTTTCTTTTTTCTCATTAAGTTCTATTTCTGTTGCGGCTCCTACATTAATTTGTGCAACTCCACCTGTAAGTTTTGCAAGTCTTTCTTGTATTTTTTCTTTGTCATAATCAGAATCTGTTTCTTTTATTTGTTTTTTAAGTAAATCAATTCTTGCTTCAATTGATTCTTTTATACCCTTTCCACCTATTATTCTTGAACTATCTTTTCCAGACCAAACTTTTTCAGCTTGTCCTAAGTCTTCTACTTCAATTGATTCTAGTTTTCTGCCTGTATCCTCTGAAATTACTGTAGCTCCAGTTAGTACAGCAATATCTTCTAACATCTCTTTTCTTCTGTCACCAAACCCTGGGGCTTTAATTGCTAAAACATTAAATGTGCCCTTAAGTCTATTAACAACAAGTGTAGCAAGTGCTTCGCCTTCAATTTCATCTGCAATGATTACTAAACTTTTTGAAACTTTTACAAATTTTTCAAGAAATGGTAGTAACTCTTGAATCGAAGTAATTTTTTTGTCGGTTAATAAAATATATGGATTATCAATTTCGGCTTCCATTTTAGAAGAATCAGTTACAAAGTAAGGAGATGCGTACCCTTTATCAAACTCCATTCCATCTTTGTATTCAATATCAATAGTAAAACCTTTTCCATCTTCAACTGTAACTACTCCATCTCTACCTACTTTATCCAAGCTTTCAGCAATTTTTTCTCCAATTTCTATATCTCCTGCTGAAATTGTAGCTACTTGTTTTATTTCTTCGTGGCTTTTAATTGGTTTTGCATTTTTCTTTAATTCTTCAACTACTGCCAAGACTGCTTTTTCAATTCCTTTTTTAAGAATCATTGGATTACTGCCTTTATCATCAACTAGTTTCATTCCTTTTGAAGTCATGCTTTGTGCTAAAAGCGTTGATGTTGTTGTTCCATCACCTGCATTATCGTTTGTTTTACTTGAAGCTTCTTTTACAAGCTGTGCTCCCATATTTTCGAATGGATCTGGAAGATCAATTTCTTTTGCAACAGAAACACCATCGTGAACTATATTAGGTGCTCCATATTTTTTATCTAATGCAATATTTCTTCCTTTTGGTCCAAGTGTAGTTACTACTGCTTTTGCCACTAAATCAATACCTGTCATTAGTGACTTTCTTGCGCTTTTGCCAAATTTTAATTGTTTTGCCATATAATGTACATCTAAGTAACAGATATTTAAGCCTGAACGGCTAAAATATCTTCAAATTTAACCAATAAATATTCTTTTCCATCATGTTTAAATTCATTTCCACCCCATTTTTTATACATTACAGTTTCTTCTACTTTTGCTGGAGTTATAACCTCATGGCCATCTGAATAAATACTACCACCTACTGCTAGTACTTTGCCCATTTGTGGTTTTTCACCTGCTGTTTCAGGTAAATAAATTCCTGAACTTGTTTTAACTTCTTTTTCTAGCGGTTCGATTAGAATATAGCCTGCAGTTGGTTTTAAATTAAGTTTGCTCATGTTTCTATATTTTATTTAGACTAATATTAAAGTCAAGAGGCAAATTAGCAATGCCACTATCTGAGTGCTATTTGAGAATGTCTTTTTGTAGGTTTTCTGATAATTCAACGAAAAAATCTTCCATCTTTTTTATATCAAAATCAATTAATACTTCGGGGTAATCCTCTACTTTAATATCTTTTACTCTAAGTAGTTGTGAAGCAAGCGTTGTTTTGTCTATATCCCAATCAAATTTTGCTTTCGCTTGAAGAATTAGTTTATTTAAATCATAATTTTCTTTCTTAAAAATAAAATACAGATCTATATAGTCTCTTGTCCGAGGTTTCATAAATAATGTATGTATTTTGTTTGCAGCAATATCGTTAAGGCTATCGATTTGAAGATTATTAAATATTTTGCCTTTTTCAATTCTTGGGAATGGGTAATAATTAAAATCTACCTTTAATTTATCACCATCTTTATAATTTAGTTCATAGCTTACAAGACCTAAAAACTGTGATCTTTTTATTGCAGATATACCAAGATTTATTGATGCCTTTTTTAAAAACGCATCGATTGAAGGATGGTAAACTTCATGTTTTTCTATAAATAAATCTATATCTACAGATAATCTATGGTAAAGGTAAAACTCAGCAAGAGCTGTATCCCCAGTAAGGTAAAAATTATTAGTAATTTGTTTTACACTCCCTGCAAATTCCAAAAATTCAAGTTGTTTGGGAGTGAGTATAGTTTTCCCCATATTAGATATTCAAACAACCGTCTTTTATATGGATCAACACTATCAGAAATTTTAGGCCAAGCTTTAATTACTTCTTTTTTATCAAGTTTTTCACCATCTAAACCATAGTTTATAAGCTGTGTTAATCTCCAAAGTTTGTATTCTTCAGGCTTTTCTTTTTTAAATTTTTTTTCATTAGTCGACCAATTAATCATACGCATATTATATCATTTATTAAGCCTATTCAAAATCACCTTTCCCCAATCATTTGGGTGAAAAATTGCTTTGTGTAGAGTTACTATTTCGTTTGTAATTTTATTTTTCATATAAAGATATTGTAGTCTAAATGCAATTTTTTCAAAAACATGCATTATGTTATATTCAACAAGTTTTGTATTTTTTAGGTCATACTGTTTAATCTTTACGGCATTTGGCCAGTAAGATAGCGCCCATTTATTTTTATATATAAACTTTTCGTAAGTATTGTTTTTATTTATCAATGGCACAACTTGCAAAACCTCATGTGCAGTATATATATTTCTGTCTTTTTTGTCCCATACTAGACTGATTTCATCTAACCACATATTAAGACACAACTTATCCTTTTCGTTATCACTCAAAGGCCTACGAAGTGTGTAATGGTTGGTGACTAGTAAAAAGTAGACTACGAAACGAGTAATCCATAATCGATCACTTTTTGTAATTACCATTAAGTCTACATCGCTGTTTTTACTCGCGTTCATCATGGCCAGACTACCTGTAACACCTACAAATAAAACTGTGGGTATTTTTTCTAAAATTTTTGTTGCATTTTTTGCAATTTGGAGTTTTTTCTTTGAATATTTTTCATTTTCTATTCTCTTTTTGTTTTTAATTCCACTAACTTCAACCTTGTAATTTTTATATTGCCACTTAACAGCTTCTTCTTTTGTTAATTTGTAGTTAAATATATTGTGGTATTTGATAGCGATATTATTATCACTGGACTTTGATTCCATACTGAGATAATACCTGAACAACACCAGAAGATACAGTCTCAAGAGCAACTTTTGCTTCTTTTCCACTGTTAACTAAATTAATAGCATCTTCAAAATATTTATTAATTTGTGAGTTTATACCAGTAGGCCCATCCCATGTTCTACTTTGAAGGTACCACGTTTGTGCAGTTTTTGCTCCTATTACAGTACTACCTACAATTGGGTGATCCTTTAAAACTGGTTCCATTTCTCGTCTTGGGTATGGCTCACCAAACATTCTCGTTTTTGATGCTTGGTTGTATAACATCTCTAAGGCTTCTTTACTTGATAGATATTTTAAAAAGTTCCAGGCTATAGTTTTGTTTTTACTTTTACTCCAAACTCCTTCTGCCCAATAAGAAGCATAATTAACATCTGGCTCATTAGCCTCTGTTTTAGGTAGCTGCGGCATCGGGATTGTCCTAAATTTTAAATTTGGGTTTTGAAGTCGTATTTCAAATGCTCTCCATGATGGTCCAAAATATAGCGCGAGCTTTCCTCCAGCAAAGGCAACCGTTGACGCTGGTAAACTTTCGTCCCAAACTTCGTCTTCTTTTTGAAAAATAGTATAGAAATCTAGGGCGTCTTCGGCTAATTTTCCTGTTGGCTTTGTGAGTTCTACCCCATTTTGAAGCATCATTAACCCTAAAATTTCTGGCCAGTGATCAACATTTGTCGTATTTCCAAGCGCTACACCTGCTTGTGTAATTTGTCCTGTTTCGTCTTTAATTGTTAATTCTCTTGCAACTTGCCTTAACTCATTCCAAGTAGTCGGGTACCCTTTACCTGCTTTTTCAAAAATTTCTTCATTCATATAAAGGGTTAGGCCATCATATTCAAGTGGTACTCCAACAATACTAGTTCCCAGTGACATATCAGACAAATGAACTGGGTAAAAATTACTTGTAAAATCTGTCGGGGAATAAACAAATGAAGGCATTTTATCAAGTTCCGATTTAAACATAGGTGTCCATGTATTATGAAACCTAAAAATATCAGGTCCTGTTCCTTTGGCCAGTGCTGTTGTTAATCTTTCTCTATAGTCTTCTTTTGACTGTCTGATATATTTTATTTTTATATTTGGATTTTTGGCTTCATATGTAGAAATTACAGGTTTAACAACAGACTCATCTTCCCATAATCCCCACCAAACAATTTCACCTGAGGTTGCAGTTTCTTTATTCTTACCTAATAAATTTGCCATTACAAATACGACTACAGCCACCAAAAATAAAACAGCTACTATTATTCCAATTAATTTAAATGGTAGTATTTTTTTTGATGGTGGTAACGTTTCAATAGGTTGCGTAGCGTTAGCTGTACTAGCTATATTTTTCTGGTCAATTTCCATATATAAATGGTATCATATATCAATACTTTTCCGCCATATATGATTAAGTTTAAAAAAAATAAAATTAGCATCCTAAAGGTAATTTGTTTTATTGGTTTATTTTTTGTTTTTGTTTTTTGTGTTATTTCTATTCCATTTGTTAATAAGGTTTACCCAAATATTTATATTGCTGGTGTTTATGTTGGAGATTCAACAAAAGACGAAGCGGTTAAAAAACTTGAAGAAATAAAAATTAACGAGAGTATAACCATAAATATAAAAGATAGTCAGAAAAAACTTGCTACTTCTGATTTTATTAAAAACGTAGACAAACAAAAAACAATAGGTCGAGCCTACAATTTAACAAACACAGGAAATTTAATTTTAGACACGCTAACTAAAGTGAAATATATATTTAATCCTGTTAATTTGGGACTTAATGTTAATTTTGACCAACAAAAAATTGACGAAGCAGTTACTATTCTTGCATCAGGCCTAGGAGAGGAACCTATATATCCATCCGCAACAATTAAAGACGGTCAAGTTATTATTGACGCTGGAAAAAACGGTGTTGAGATAGATAAAGAAAATATTATTAATAATATAAAAAACAACATAGCTTTCAATAAGAAAGAAAAAATAGAGATTCAATTAAAAGAAGTTCAAGTCAAATTAAACCCTGAACAAGAAGCTAAATATAAAAATATTATTCAAAAAATAGTTGGCAAAAATCTAATACTTAAACTTGATTTTGACGAATATATTATTAGTGATTCAGAACTAGCAAGTTTTGTATTGTCAAGCCAAGAACTAGACCTACAAAAAGTAAAATTAAAAATTAACGAAATTGCAAGAAAAGTAAACAGAAACCCGCAGGATTCTGTTTTTATAGTTCAAAATGGAGTGGTAAGCGAATTTACTCCAAGCATAGATGGTGTAACAGTTAATGAAACTTTGTTAACAAATGAAATTGAAAACAATTTAAACAAACTAATAAGTGAAGATCTTAAGAGTATTGATATAAGTATTCCTGTTGTTAAACTTGAACCAAAAATTAAAAATGAAGATATTAATAATTTAGGTATTAAAGAATTAATTGGAAAGGGTATTTCGTATTACAAAGGTTCAATTCCAAATAGAATATATAATGTAAACCTTGCACAATCTAAATTTAAAGGAGTACTTGTTCCACCAAATGAAATTTTTTCTTTTAATCAAATCCTAGGAGACGTTAGTGGTCTAACAGGTTATAAATCAGCTTACGTAATTAAAGATGGTAAAACTGTACTTGGAGACGGTGGTGGAGTTTGCCAAGTTTCATCGACACTTTTTAGAGCGGTTCTTTCTGCCGGGCTCCCAGTTATTGAAAGAAAACCTCATTCGTACAGAGTAGGTTACTATGAACAAGGTTTTGCACCGGGACTTGACGCCACAGTTTTCTTCCCATCTGCTGATTTTAAATTTAAAAACGATACAGATAACTACATACTCATTCAACCTACAAACGATTCAAAAAACCTAACACTTATCTTTGAGATCTACGGTACAAACGATGGAAGGATGGCAACAACAACAAAACCAATTATAACTTCATCAATTAAGCCTGCAGATGATTTATATATAGATGACCCTACACTGCCAACGGGAACAGTTAAACAGATAGAGCATAGAGCCTATGGAGCAAGAGTTGTTTTTGATTACAAAGTTACAAGAAATGGGGAGGAATTAATAAATCAAAAATTTGTTTCTAATTATCGGCCATGGCAGGCTGTGTATTTGCGAGGGGTTGGTATATAATACAGTTTGGCAATGGATATTCTTCAAATACTAGATTTAATAGCAGCTCTTTTTGAAAGGTGGGGTTATCTAATTATTTTTTTCAGTAGTTTGATTGAAATTACACCTCTTGGGTGGGCAGTTCCAGGAGGAGCTATACTTCTTCTTTCAGGTTATTTATCAAATGGAAACTCAGATCTCCCGCTCGTTTCGATTATTATCTGGGGTTCGCTTGGGACTTGGTCAGCATTCATTCTTGCCTATTTTTTAGGAAATAAAACTGGTATGTGGCTTGTCAACAAACTTCGTCAGCAAAAAAACGCAGAGTTTGCAAAAAAAGTTCTAAAAAATAATGGGGCCACAATTCTTACAACCTCAATGCTTGCTAATTTAACAAGATTTTGGATTAGTTATATTGCAGGAGTGGAAAAATATAACTTTTTTAAATTTAATATCTATGCTTATGTTGCATCAATTACTTGGGTATCACTTATGGTAATTCTCGGTTATTTTGCAGGTTTTGAAAAAGAAAATATAAAAAATATTGCAAAGGGTGCAGGAATACTTGCTTGGGTTTTATTAGGCCTAGCTACCTTTGTAATTTATAAATCCATCAAAAAAGAGTACAAACATTTTAAGGAAGACAGGCCACATATAGAAAAAGTATGAAAGATTACAAACAAGACATAATAAAATTTATTCAAAAACTAGTTAGCACTCCATCTGTAAACGGTGTAAATAATGAAATTGAAATTGTTAAAGTTATAGAAGACGAGGTTAAAAGATTAGAACTACCTTATAAAATGATTTTTAAGGACAAAAAACACCCAAATATTTTTGTGGGTAACAACTTTAGTAAGAAGCAAGGTTTACTTCTTGTTGCGCATCTTGATACTGCAGGAGTGGGTGACAAAAATAAATGGACGAATAATCCTTTTTCTGGAAAAATAATAGATAATAAATTATATGGTAGAGGTGCAATTGACAATAAAGCAGGTATAGCTATTTCTATATATGCTCTAAAAATTTTAAAAGATCAAGACAAATTAGATTTAGCAAAATTTGTAGGAGTTTCAGATGAAGAAAGAGGCGCTGATTCAAAACTCGGAGCAAGATACCTACTTGATCTTGGGCTTCAAGCCAAATCTGCAATTTATACATACTCAGGAAACGATACTATAACAATAGGCCATCGTGGGCAGGTTAAAACATGGATTGAAGTATTAGGAGAATCAGCTCACTCTGGATCAAAAGGTTGGCAGGACGGAACAAAGGGCGCAAGTGCGATTGAGGCTTTAAACAAAATAATTAGTAATTTGCAAAAAATTAAATTTAATAAAAAACATTTTGCTTTTCCAGGTTACGGATTTAAACAAACTATTCTTTTCATCGAAGGTGGTACAACTACAAGCTTAGTACCAGATAAAGCAAGGTGTTTAATTGATGCCAGACTACTCCCCAACCATTCAAATACAGAATATATAGACAAACTAACAAAAACAGTAAAATCATTAGAAACAGATAAGGTAAAAGCTAGTGTTGAAGTTGTTACAAATTTACCAGGTGTGTTTATTAAAAAGAACGAAAAAATAGTTGAAATTCTACAAAAACTAATAAATGAAATTTTAAACAAAAATCCAGAAATAAGAGGATGTGGTCCAGCAAATGAGGGATATATGTTTATTGGTTCTGGAATTCCTACCATCTGCGGGTTTGGGGTTGATGGTGACGGAGCACACTCCAAAGATGAATATTTAGATATTAATTCTATTGATAAAATCCTAAAAATATATATTCAAACTGCAATTAATCTTTAAAGAAAATTATGTTATTACTCAGAGAGCTGTGTCACGATCTTAAATATCCCAAAGATGTTATCATTGATAACGCAAATAGCGAATTTAGGTTTGATGGCAAAAATGGTCCAATAATTGCACTTCATGGAGTTGGAGGTTGCTGGGCAAAAAATGGTTTTAGAAAATACTTGGAACAAAATAACGTTTGTGGTACTTTAGCCTATTTTGGTGCTATGACAGATAACTTAGATAATCATGTTGATAAAATTGCCAAATATATAGATAGGTATGCAAATCCATTTATTATCGGGTTTAGTGCTGGTGGAATAATAGCTTTGAAATATGCAGAAAAATACAGAGCATGGAATAAACTTAGGAGAATAATTACAATAGCAACACCATTGTTTGGCTCTCCTATAGCTAGTAAATTAGGGTTTGTAGGTAAAACATTTGAACAATTATCTGTAGGGAGCATGTATTTAGAAGAAGTCAGAAAAATTAAACCACCAAAAGGCAAGGTCTTAAGCGTCTTTGCTGAAAAGGATTTAAAGGCACCGTTTGAAAATGTACAAACTGTAAATTGGGAAGTTATGTTAACAGGCGCGCAATCTCATGGAGAAATTCATAACAACTACAAAATAATTGAACCAATAATAAATAAAGAGCTCGGAATATAAAATATCTTCTAATCTTGTGTTAAAATAGCTTCATTATGAAGATAAATATCATTACTGAAAACAAAGATGCTATTGACGTTGCTGTTAAATATTTAAAAGACGGAAAATTAATCTTCATGGCAACAGAAACTGTCTACATTGCAGCAGTTGATGCAACAAATGCTGAAGCTGTTAAAAAACTTGTTTCTTTTAAAAATAGACCATTTGGAAAACCATTTTCAGTAGGTGTTACTGACATTGAAATGGCAAAAAAGTATGTAGTTTTAAATGAAACTGCTAAAAATTTATACAAAAGATTTTTACCAGGTCCTGTAACAGTTGTTTCAACTGGAAAACATGTTGTTGCAAATGGTGTTGAAGCAGAAAACGGAACTTTGGGGATTAGAATTCCTGATTATGATTTTTTTCAAAAAGTTTGTAAAATTTTTGGAAAACCAATTACTGCAACTAGCGCCAATGCAAGCTACCAAAGAAGACCATATAAACTAACTGATATTTTAGATAATATTTCAGATAAACAAAAAAAATTAATTGATTTAATGATCGATGCGGGAGAACTACCACATAATGAACCATCTACAGTCATAGACACTACGCTTGATAATGAGCCAGTCATTTTAAGACAGGGTGAAATCAAACTTAAAGACAAAAATGAAGTATTTTCAAGATCAGTTGAAAATACAGAAAATATAGCTAAAGAACTTTGGCAAAAATACGAAGATTATTTTGGCAAAAGAGCAATAGTCTTTGCTCTAGAGGGTAAAATGGGCGTAGGAAAAACACATTTTGTTAAAGGACTTGCCAAAGCTATGGGGATAGAAGAAAATATCACCTCACCATCATATGACTTATTGTATTCCTATTCCCTAAACACTAAACCCCACTCCAAAGAAGCAAGCTCTGCTTTTACACTATCGCATATTGATACCTGGAGAATGATAGAACCAGAAAAAGAATTTGAAAGTCTAGAAGTAAAAAGACTCGTTGGGGGAAAACAAATTTTAGCAATTGAATGGGCTGATAGGATAACCAAAAGTATTAAAGAATATTCTGACGATGCAATAATTATTTGGGTAAAAATTGAATATGGAAAAAATGAAAATGAAAGAACAATAAGTTGGGGAAATTTATGAATATTTTAGCCTTTGATACTAGTTGTGATGAAACTGCAGTTGCAGTTACCCATGATTTAAACACCGTTTCGAATTGTATTTGGTCTCAAGCTAGCCTCCATACAACTACGGGTGGGGTTATTCCAAGTATTGCGCAACGAGAACACCAGGCACGAATTGACTTTGTTACCAGAAAAGCACTCGGAAAACAATTTAAAAACTTAAAAAATATTAATGCTGTAGCTGTAACTATTGGTCCTGGACTAGCGGTTGCACTTGGAGTAGGTATAAACAAGGCTAAAGAACTTGCCACCAAACACAAACTACCCCTAATACCCGTTAACCATATTGAGGCTCATCTATTAAGTTCATTTGCTATCCCTAATTCACTTGCCATTAATCACCAGTCACTAATCACTTTTCCATGTCTTGGTTTGATACTATCAGGTGGAACTACAATTCTATGTTTAGTTAAAAACATAGGTGAATATGAAATATTAGCAGAAACACAAGATGACGCACTAGGTGAAGCGCTGGACAAAGGAGCAAGACTTTTAGGACTAGGTTACCCAGGTGGAGCAATTTTAGAAAAATTAGCCAAAAAAGGTAATCCAGATCGATTCAAACTACCAATTCCTCTTATTAACGATCGAATAAAAGATAGGTTTAGTTATTCAGGTCTTAAAACTGCATTTGTAAGACTGTTTGAGGGTATTACAGACCCAAACAAACAAGATCTTGCAGATCTAGCAGCAAGTTACCAAAAAACTGCATTTGAACATATTTTAAGAGTTTTAGAATATCAAATTATTAGTTCTAAACTTGAAATTAAAAATTTATTATTTGGCGGTGGAGTTGCAAACAATGTAGAAATAAAAAAAATGTTAAGAAAAGTATGTAGAAAACACAATATCAAACTTCATACTCCCTACACAAAAAAATTAAACGGAGACAATGCAGGAATGATTGGGGTTTGTGCCTATCTTAAAAACAGAATGCTAAATGCTAAAAAACTAAATAATAAATGTGGAAGTAAAAAGCACATTGAATCTACCGACCGAAATCCAAGAATAGGAATTTAGTGTTCCTTTGACATCGAAGATTTACAATACAATCGCAATTTGCACCTACCACATGTTTCTTGACTTATGTTTTCATCACATTTTACTACAGTAACAGCTCCATCTGGTGTTTGAGAATAACTAATCAGTTTAGGGTGCCCATCTGATTGCATCAATAAAAAGTCTTCTACTGTAATTATCTTTTTAATTGTTGTTTTTGGATGTCCATTTTCCATAAGCAAGGGCAATACTATCATTTCGCTTTAAAAAAAGCAATTAAATGTTAAAATACACTTATGGACTCGACATATAATCACAAACTATATGAGGAAGATATATACAAAAAGTGGGAAAGGGCAGGTGCTTTCGCGCCTAATAAATCAAAAGAAACTTTTAGCATAGTTCTTCCTCCACCTAACGCTAACGCTGCACTTCATTATGGCCACGCGATGTATACAGTTGAGGATGTACTAATTAGATACAATAGAATGAAAGGTTTATCCACACTTTGGCTTCCAGGAGCTGATCATGCAGGATTTGAAACACAAGTTGTTTATGAAAAACATTTAGAAAAGATTGGTAAAAGTAGATTTGATTTTGAAAGAGAAGAACTTTACAAAAATATTTGGAACTTTGTACAAGATAATCGAGGAACTATGGAAAGTCAGCTTAAAAGTCTTGGGTTTAGTTTAGATTGGTCAAAACTTAAATTCACACTTGATGAAAATGTAGTCAAAACTGTATATAAAACGTTCAAAAAACTTTTTGACGCAGGCCTTGTCTATCGTGATATTAAACTTGTAAATTACTGCACCAAACATGGAACTGCTTTTTCTGATTTAGAAGTAGAACATGTAGAAAAATTATCTAAATTGTACTTTGTTAAGTACAAAATTGAAAATGAAGAAGATTACATAACTGTAGCCACCACAAGACCAGAAACTATATTTGGAGATAGTGGGATCTGTGTTAATCCAAAAGACAAAAGATATAAAAAATATGTGGGTAAAAAAGCTATTAACCCACTTAATGGTAGGGTTATGCCAATTTTTGCAGATGAGTACGTAAAAATGGATTTTGGGACAGGTGCTTTAAAAGTTACTCCGCTTCACGATGAAAACGATTTTGTTTTAGGTAAAAAACATAATTTAGAAAATTTCCAAGTTATTGATTTTAGAGGAAAGTTTACAAAAGAAGCTGGTGAGTTTGAGGGGCAAAAAGCCTCTACAACCCGTGATGTAATTGTTGAAAAGTTAAAAACACTTGGGGCTTTATTAAAAATTGAAGAATTTACAAATTCTGTTGGAACTTGCTACAAGTGTGGAAACGCACTTGAACCATTACCAATGGAGCAATGGTTTATAAAAACAAAGGAACTAGCAAAGCCTGCTATAGAAGCAGTTAAAAAACCTAATGGAACAAAAATAATTCCAAAAAGATTTGAAAAAATTTATTTTAACTGGCTTAATAATATTCGTGACTGGAACATATCAAGACAGATTGTTTGGGGTATTAGAATTCCTGCTTGGAAAAATAATAAAACTGGAGAATGGATTGTAACAGAAGGAGAAAAACCTGAAGGTTCTGATTGGACACAAGACACAGATACATTTGATACTTGGTTTTCTTCCGGACAATGGCCATTTGCAACACTAGATTTTCCAGATGGCGATTTATTTAAAAAATACTATCCAATCTCTGTTATGGAAACAGGCTATGATATTTTATTTTTCTGGGTAGCCAGAATGATGATGTTAGGAATTTTTGTTACTGGCAAAGCTCCATTTAAAAATATCTATTTGCACGGAATAGTTAGAGACAGTAAAGGAACCAAAATGAGTAAAAGTAAGGGCAATGTAATTAACCCACTCGAAATTGTTGAAAAATATGGGGCAGACGCACTTCGTATGTCACTCATTGCGGGGGCTGGTGCTGGAAACGATCAGAATTATTCAGAAGAAAAAGTAAAAGGTTATAGAAATTTTGCAAATAAGGTATGGAATGCTACAAGATTTGTAAAGGAATTTGAAGGCACGTCTTCACATCAATACACATCAGAAAGAAGAAGAATTCTTACGCTAAGAACAGCTAAAACGGTTAGCGATAAAATCAATAAATTTCAACTAAACCACGCATCTGAAATTGCCTACAAACGTTTTTGGGGTTATTTTTGTGACATGGATATTGAGTCTGCCAAACAAGGAAAATTAAGCAAAGATGATCTTATATGGGAATTAGACAAATATTTAAAACTTCTCCACCCTTTTATGCCTTTTGTAACTGAGGCGTGTTGGAATGAACTTGGAAATGATACTTTACTCATAACTAGTCCATGGCCTAGTATAAAGAGTGGTCAAAAAGAAAGTTCAAAATAATTTAGAATATCTTCTATATATAAACATTGCAGTTGTTGTAGTACTTCTTTGTTTATTTAATATATACAAGCCAAAACAACAACCAGTTCAAGTTTTAGGCACCACCAAAGACAATTCTTACTGGGAGGAGATGGTTACTAAACACCCAACCTATATTGATGCTTGGATTGAACTAGGCAGGATAGATAAAGTAAAAGAAATTGATCCAAATTACTTTAATTAATTATTTATTTTCTTCTTTTGGAGATTCAGTTGTTTCTGCTTTATTATCACCCTCTGATTTAGTTTCAGCACCTTCTGCTGTTTCTGTAACTGGTGCTTCAACTACTTCTTCTTTTTGTGGTGGTTCTACTTTAACTACAATTAACTCCCCATCATTTAAGACCCTTACACTACTTCCTACTTTTAGATCTTTAACATAGATTGCCTGATCTACTTCAGCTAAATTTGAGATATCAACAATAATTTTTTCAGGTAAGTCTGTAGGAAGCGCTTCAACTTCTATCTCATCAATTTGTGCAACAACTGCACCTAGGTTTTGTTTTTCTGCTGGTGATTCACCTTCAATAACGACTGGGACTTTTGCTTTGATTTCTTCCTTTAAGTCTACTTGTCTAAAATCGATATGTAAAAACTCCTCCGTTAGTGGATTGATTTGGACGTTTGAAACTAGAACAGGTCTACCGCCTAAATCAATTATTTGTGTTTCCCCTGCATGTTTAAATACCTCAATGAATTCTTTTTTATCGACCACAAGACTTTCACTTTTTATCTTTTTACCAAAAACGTTTGCAGGAATTTTTCCTTCTTTACGAAGTGCTTTAACTTTTCTGCCTAGTATTTCTCTTTTATCTGCGTTTAAATTAATTTTCATAAGGTTTAAAAAATATTCTTGTCTTAAAATCTTCCCTCAAGTTGGTATTATACTTTGATAGCCTCCTACCCGTCAAGGTAAGATCTGAAGAAACAATATTAACATTTAAAATATCAGCTTCGGTACCTGCTTGCTTCAGAACTTTTAGATTATATTCCCCACCCTGTTTTAAAATATCTGTTGTTGTGATCCAAACAATTTGAACTCTTTTTGTTGTACTTGGTAAAACTTCTATAATAATCCCGGCTTCTTTCCTATCCTCAGTATTAATTAGATCATATTCTAAATCCTTATATGACCCATCGGCCTCATACAATCTTATACCAGAAATTGTTGCCCCAAGAGGCAAGAGGATCCTCGCATAATTTTTATATACCCCACTATTACCTATTGCTGGACTTGCCGTATTTTCATAGGTGATGATAAGTTCTCTTGAAATCTCTTCTTTTGAAACTTTTAAGTTTAGATCCTGAGACCTTTTAATAAAACTGTTTGATTTGTTAACGCCTAAATTTGCATCAATAATTGCATAACTATCGATAAAACAGCGTAGTCCGCAGTCACTATTAAGTTTAACTTCACCTGAAAAATTCAAATTCGATAGGGCTTTTTGTGTATTTTCGTCATGCATGTAAATTTGAATATGTTTTCTTCTTAACGACTCATGCATAGCTCTAAAAAAATTGAAATATTTTTTTGGGTCTAGATGTTTTACTTCAGTAATTAAACTTTGTGAAAGTGAAGTAAGTATTGAGGCCTTTTTAATTGATCCTGGGAAAAAATTATTTTCGACTTCATTTTGAATTAAATTATATAAATTATTTTGATCTACTGTTTTTTCAAAATCTTTTAATTTAATTGGGCCAGTAATAGTGAGAAGTTTGTTAATAAAATTGAGGTCAATCGCCACTACCCCATCGACTTTTTCTCCAATTTCTTTGTCTAAAAACCATTCAGCCTTACTCGAGGATACCGGAAAACTTGGGTCCCAGTTTGAGTCCCTCAAATACCAACCACCTTCTCCCAAATACTTTCTAATTGGCTCTGGCGGGTCCACGTGGCCTTTTAATTGGCCATCAGCACTATAAACATCACTAATGTTAATATCTGTTAATCTTCCGTTGTCAAAAGTAAATAGTCCAAACGAACCAATAAATCCCCCCGTTGGTCGAAGTTCTGTGTTGTTTTGAAAAAGCATTAAATACTTTTTAGGTTTATCTTGACCAAGCAATACAGACGCTCTAGAAAATAATAACTTTGTATCGTAAATATTACTTTTATACTCCCCAATATCAACACTTTTTGATATCAGTAGGCCTTTTAAATAGTTTCCAGTTACTCCTCCTAAATCATTTATGTCGCTTTGTAGAAAACTAATGTCGGTGTGTATTTTTTCAAGACTAGCTGAAATGTTGTTAGAGTACTCTTCTAAATTAAAACTTTCATCTGACATAACTTTTAAAACAAGGTCTTTGGATCTATCGGCTAGCACAAATCCTTCTGAAGCTAGTTTACTAATCTCGTAAATAATGTTGGCATTATCATAAATAAGATTATTGCCAAAGCTTAATTCTTTCGCCAAACTAGATAAATTAATTGAAACGTTTATCATACTTCTTGAAATATCTGTGTTTTTAGCTAAATATTTGTACGACAACAACCCCAATAATAAAGATGTTAAAATTAATACAAACGGGATAGAAACAAAAAACATACAAATAATTAAGAAGTTGTAAATTACTTTAAAATTAAATATTTTCTTCTTATTTTTTATCTTTCTTTGTATTACGACTTCTTCCTCTGGTATTAAACTCTCTTCAACTCTTATATCTGTCTTTTCCTTAAAACTTCCCTTTGTATTTTTAACGGCAAGTGTCAGTGAAAAATCAACAGAGGCACTAGCTGTTGAATGTAGTTCAACTATATCTAGCGTCTCATGAGTCGTAATAACATTTTGGCTTTCAATTCCTAGGTATTTAACTACAAAAGATTTTTTGCTTTTTCTAGGACCAATAAGAGCTAATATCTGGCCAGATATACCAAATGAAAAAGTATCTTTTATAATCCTATCAGCAAGTTTTGAAATTGTAATAGTATTTACAAATTGGCCGCTATTGTCTAGTTTTATTCTTTCGCTTAATAAAGCTTGCATTATTAAAATATGAGAAAGTGACGTTTCAGAATATTCAACATCTTTACCCAAAATATCAGGTGCTAAAATTATTCCTAGATTATTATTAGCATCCATTAACTCCTTTAGCTTAGTATCAGTTACGTAATTTTCACTACTTTTCACAAACAGCGAATGGACAACTAAAACCTTACAAGTTACCTTTCTTAGTATCTGGAGAAGGTTTGTGTCAGGATTTTTAATATCTATTAAATTAATAATTAGATAACTAAATTTATCTAGATCTACTGTATTAAAATCTGTAAATATTTTTACATCTAAATATTTTTGTTTAAACTTCTCTTCTAATTGTTCTGTAAGCTTATTTTTAGTTGAATAAATTCCAACTATTCCATCGTAATCTTCCATGTACTAATCGTACCATTTTTGCAAAAAATGGCCAAGCTCTGCTTACCACAACCAATTACCTAATTAGTATATTTTGTTTTTACAAAAATTGTTTTTTATTTTCCCGTTGAAGTCGACAGTTGGTGTCTGTCTAATTCTTCATTAACCAAACTGTCAGCTAGTTTATTTTTGTTTCTATAACCCCAAACAAACTTGACATTTAAATTGTTTACTTTTACTTTAGATAAAATTTTTTGGTGAAACTCTTTTAAAATTTTGTTTTTTACTTTGTAAAAACCATTGAGTTGTCTTTCCACTAGTTGAGAGTCAAGGTTAACTACAATTTCTTCATTTATTTTTTCTTTTATTAAATAATCAACTGCAAAATTTACAGCGCTATATTCAGCAAAATTGTTAGTGTTAGTTCCTAAAAAATTACTTTGCTTAAATAATACATTTTCATTCTCTGTAACAACAAAGGCAGAAGCAGATTTTCCAGGATTTCCTCTTGACCCACCATCACAATAAATAGTAATCATTTTCTGATTGTACTTAAAGCAACAACATAAGTAAACAAGAGCATATTTTGTTGTAAAGTTAACCAGTAGTGATCTGCCATGCCTGTTATTAAGATAGAGATTAGTGCATAGTGATATGTAGTTAGTGAAGCAAAAAGCAAAACAATAAATGCAAGAAAACCAACAACACCAGTTTCAGAGAAAACTAGTAAAAATATATTATGAACAGGTTGTAGTTCCCAGGAATTTATAAAGCTTCCACTATACCTAACAAGATTTGGTATAAAATTATTTAGCCCCACTCCAATAAAAAAGTTTTCTTTAATCATTTGAATTGAACTTTTAATCAACTCTATTCTGTGAGTTATATAACGTTGACTAAAGTCTAAAAACAAAAAACCTAATGTTAGATTATTTTTAAAATTTAGAATTAATAATACAGCAATGGTTAGATATACATTTAGTGAATTGGTTAACAATAGGTTAATTGAAGACAATAAAAATGAAGAATAAAAAAATTTCGGTTCAAACTTACTTTTGTGTTCAAGTAAAAAAAACACAAATACCAACAAAAAACCCGCAAAGGAGTTTGGGTGAGAAAAAGTAGAATATGGGTAGGGGGCAACATTTGGATCCAAAAAACTAAAACTTCTTTCACCTAGATAATAAAAAATCCCCCCCATTGAAGACTTATTGACGAACTGAAAGATTCCCAAAAAATTAACGACTACCATTGATAAAGAAAGTGGAAAAACAAAATTATTAAAAGCATCAAACTTTTTGTAACTTCTAATAAATACGCCCAAAAGTATCATTTCTGACAATTTAATCCATTTATAGATTGATGAAATTACAAAATCTGAATTATAAACGTTTAAAACTACAAAAATAACTAATAACCAAACAGCAGGTTTTTTAATAAGAGGTTTGTATATTTTTAAATTTAAAAGAATAATTAAAAAAATTATTATGTCAGTTAAATATAATGTGGGGATTAGATAATCTATTTTAAAACCAATTAAATTAATCTTTAAAAAATCTAGGGTATATGAAAGTTGGGTAGGAAGTAAAAAGGAAAGGGTTGAAAGTAAAATATGCATTGTTTTAAGTAATTATACAATTACTTAACCTTAACAACTAAATATCTATTAGGTTCTTCACCTTCTGACTCTGAAGTTACATCTCCTCTTTCGCTTAAATGTATATGGACTATTCTTCTTTGGGCTGCGTTTAAATTATAAATAGGTTGTGGTTGACCAGTTTCAATAGACCTATCTGCAGCCATATTTCCTAGATCTTTTAATTTATTATCCTGCTTTTCTTTGTAATCACCGATGTTTACTGTAATTCTTTTCCATTCGCCTAACTTATTTTTGACCATTATTCCAAGGAGTGTCTGTAACGCTAAAATGTTTTCCCCTCTAAAACCTATTAGAAGCCCGGTTTCTTCTTCTGTTTTGACATTAACTTCAAATGTATTATTTTCTACTTCTGTTACTTCGACTTCTACTTTAACCCCAGTTAAGTCAAGTAATTCTTGTGCTAGTTTTTGTATATCTTTCTCCATTTAGTAGCTATTGTACCAAACCTATTTTACGAATGAAAGGGGTAAGACCTCCCCAGCCAGAAGTTTTATATTGCTGATACATTTGGAATACTGAAAATAAAAGCCAATATAAAGCTAGGCCTGATGGAAAATTGACGCCAAAAATAATTGTCATTAGTGGAAATGTATAAATCATTGAAGACTGCATAGCAACAGCCATATCGTCTGCTTCGGTTGGTGTTTTTTTGGCGATCTTCTCTTCTATTTTTACTGTAGGCATGTTCATTTTTGCCGACAAGAACTGTAAAAGTCCAGCCAAAATCAAAAGAGGCCCTGGAATTGGAAAGGGTAATCCATCAAACCTAAAAACATCTGGTTTTCTAATATCTAAATATAAAAAGCTTGTATTAAGTATTTGATTTTCTTGTAATTTGAGTGGTGAATATAAAAGATTGTTTAATTTAGAAAGAGCGTCACTATTTGTTGATAACACTTGCGTAAAAACATTAAAAAGAGCAATTAAAATTACTATCTGTAGTATGTAGGGAAGACAACCACTTGAAGGGTTTATTCCTTTTTGTCTATATAGTTCAGCCTGAGCTGTCATTAAACCTTTTTGGTCATTTTTATATTTTAGTTTTAGTTTTTTAACTAGTGGTTCAACTTCTTTTATTTTTTTCATTGAATTCATATACGGAGCAGTCAGAGGAGATGTAACTACTCTTAAAAACAAGCTGAAGGCTATAATTGCTAACCCCATATTGTGAAATAGTAAATCGTAAAAAAGAATTAAACCATTTGTTAATGGCTGGATTAGTAATGTTTGAAAAATGTTTCCCATATTTTTGTTTACCTACAATTTAAAAATCTTTTAAAAGCTTTGGTTACGCCTTTGATAATACCATATTTTTCTACTACAAATGTAGTATATTCTGAGCAGGACAATTTTCCTTCCTGTTCATATTTACAGCCACCACCAAACAGAACTTTAAGGGTGGGGGAGATTGTGAACTTGTATATTTTTAGTAATAATCTCATGTACTTCATTTTCTAATTCTTTTTTTGTAATTTTTATTACGTTCGGTTTAATTAAGAAAACAATATCTTGTCCCTTTTTAATATTTGGTAATCTTTTTCTAATACTTTCCGCTATTATTCTTTTAATTTTATTTCTAACTACTGCTTTTTTAGAAATTTTAGTTGAGACTATAAAACCAAATCTAGAATCTGTATTATTACTATCTCCATCAAAATCTTTAGACCTATCATAAACACCCATACCAAAAGACTTTGATTGAATAAGTTTTCCGTCTATTTCAACTCTTGCAAAATTTATTTTCTTTTTTAGTCTGTTTTTGGAAGACAGCATTAATATAATTATTCTTAAGCATTAACAATGTTTTTTCTTCCCTTCAATCTCCTTCTCTTTAAGACTTTTCTTCCGTCTTTAGAAGAATTTCGGGACATAAAACCAAACTTCTTAATTCTTTTTCTCTTGTGTGGTTGATATGTTCTTTTAGTTGCCATGAGTGAATTATATCAGAACTTTACTTTTTTCTAAATACTGAAATTAAGTTACTATTTTAAAAAGACTGCGTAGAAGAGTATAGCAAGAATCATTGTTAAGGCAAAAGCTATTGCAACTCGAGCATTTACATCAACTAAGTCAATATTCTCAGTTTTTCTATTCATTTGTATCTTATTTCTTTTGCTAACCATAATGAAACTCTAGCAAATATTAAATTTATTAACAATAACACTAGTTTAACATTTTTGACCCTTTACAATTGTGGATAACTTTTGTAAAAGTAATGAATAAGTTATTTATTAATAACTCACTGCCTTCAAGTATTTTTCTATGGATAAACAAGAATATAATAAAATCTGGCAAAATGTTCTAGAAGTTTTAAAAATTACAGTCTCTTCTGCCTCATATGGAACGTATCTTCAACATACACACCTAAACGACCTAAAAGAAGTTGGGGATAGAGTAATCGCTGAAATAGGGTGCGAATCATTTTTTATTAAACAACAAGTTGAGCAAAGATATTTTGGTTTGATCCAGGATACAATATCAAAAAGTCTAGGTAAAAATGCCGACATATCATTTATAGTTAAAGCTTCGCATCAACAAATCAAAGAGGCTGTAGACAAGCCTTCACCACTTTTTGATACTCCAATTAAAGCAAATCAAGAGGAAATAAACGAGGCTGTTAAAAAATCGAATTTAAGACTTCAGTTTACATTTGATAAATTTGCAGTTTCTGGAAGTAACCAAATGGCTCACGCTGCAGCCCAAGCTGTTGCTGAAAATCCTGGAATTTCGTATAACCCTCTGTTTATATATGGTGGTGTGGGGGTAGGAAAATCACATTTAATGCATGCCGTAGGACACAACATGATTAATAAAAATACTAATTCTAAAATTTTGGCCTGCACAGCAGAAGATTTTACAAATGATATCGTTGACGGAATTAGAAACAAAACAACTTCAGAAGTTAGAAAGAAATACAGAAAATTAGATGCACTGTTTATAGACGATATCCAATTTATTGCAGGTAAAGATACTGCTCAAGAAGAATTTTTCCATACTTTTAATGCCGTAACATCCGCAGGTGGACAAGTAATACTAACTTCAGACAGGCCACCAACTGAAATATCAAAACTCGAAGACAGACTAAAAACTAGATTTCAAGCAGGTTTAATTGTTGATGTTGCTCCGCCTGATTTTGAGCTTAGAAGTGCTATTGTTCAAATAAAATCAGAGGAAAGAGGAATTACACTAACCCCTGAAATGGTATCTTTAATTGCAGGTAATATTGACTCTGCAAGAGGAATCCAAGGTTTTTTAGTTAAACTTTTTACTGAGGTTAATTTCAACAAAAAACAAGTAGACTTAGAATTAATACAAGGACTTATTGGAAAAGGTGCAACTACAACTGATGAAATAAAAATTAGAGTTAGTCCAGATGAACTTATAACTAAAGTTGCCAAGTATTATTCGTTAACCAAAAAAGATCTATTAGGTAGTTCTAGACAAAAACCAATAGTTGTTCCAAGACAAATATTGATGTATCTATTAAAAACCCAATTAAATCTTCCACTACAAGAAGTGGGTAGACTCATAAGTGGTAGAGATCATACAACGGTTATGCACGCTGTGGATAAAATAACTAATTTACTTGGAGAGGATGTGAATATCCAAGGGGACTTACAGGGGATAAAAAGAACACTTTGAGGATAAACTTTTTTAGTTTTCCACTTATCAACAATTTATACGCACTTATCCACATAATTATCCACTGGTTTACCCACCGAATAGATTAAGAATTAAGAGTTAAGAATTAAGAATTACCCACTTATCCTCTTCCCTACTACTAGTACTACTATTTAAAATATGATATTAATACAATTACAAACAAAGCTTGTTTTATAAAATTATGAAATTTACTATTTCTCAAGAAAATCTAAAGAACGCAGTTAACTTAACATCACGTTTTATAACCAATAAAGTACAACTACCCATACTTTGTAATGTTTTGCTTAAAGCAAATAAAACAAGTTTAAACCTACAAGCTACAAATCTTGAAAACTCAGTTTCCTTAAATGTTCCATCAAGAATAGAAAAAGAAGGTGAAATTACTGTCAACGGAAAACTTTTAAGCGATCTTGTCTCTAATCTAGGTAGCGGAACAGTAGAGGTTGAAGTTGATAAAGAGCAAATAATAATTACTAAAGATAGCTTTAAATCAAAACTCTTGGGAATAAACAGCAGTGATTTCCCAAAACTTCCGACTTCTTTATCAAAAGACACTATTAAAATAGACTTTGGCAAATTTAAAGAAAGTTTATCTAGGTGTCTATTTTGTGTGTCAAATGACGACACCAGACCTATTTTAACAGGTGTTTTGTTTGTAAGTAGTAATATTGGTTGCTTTCTTGTTTCAACTGATGGATTTAGACTTACAGAGATAGAAATAAAACTAGAAGAGAAAATATCTGATTTTAAAGTTGTTATACCAAAAGCGATATTAAATGAAATTTCAAAAATTGAAGAAGAGAAAGAAATAGAAATATCAATAGATAAAGAAAATAATCAAATTTTATTCCAAGTAGGTAATATACTATTCAGTTCTAGGCTTATTGAAGGTGAATTTCCAGATTATAAAAAAATTATACCTACTACAAATCTAGGAACTATAAAAACAGAAAAGGACGAGCTTGAGAAAGCTGTAAAACTAGCATCTATTTTTGCAAGAGATAGTGGAAATATTGTTAAGTTTAAAGTTGAGAAAGAAAAACTAAAAGTAATTGCAGAAAGTTCAAAATCAGGAGATCAGGAAACAGAAGTTGAAATTAAAAAGGAAGATTTTGAGAAAGAGGAATTTGAAATAATGTTTAATTATAGATTTATAGAAGAATCTTTAAAAAATATAACAGCAGATGAGGTTATAATTAACTTCTCAGATAACAATAAAGCAACAAAACTATTAGACCCAAAAAACAAAAACTTTCTACATATAATCATGCCTATTAAAAACTCCTAAATCTTTTGTAGTATAATATTTAGTATGGAATTAAATTTAGTAGAAAAGGAAAAATTAAAAAATTTAGGAGTAAAAGCACTTATTCTTTTTGGTTCACAAGCACAAGGAATAGCCAATTCAAATAGTGATTATGATTTTTATGTTGTTGGAAACAAAAACAACGAAACATATGAATTTCTATATGATCTACTTTCAAATAAAATTAACAAACAAATAAATATAGATATAGTTTTCGAAGAAGAAGCTACAATGGAACTTAAAAATCATTTAGTCAAGTATGGTCAAGTGATATATCAAGAGAATGAAAATGTTTTTCCTAATTTAAAAGCTCAAATCATGACTTTGTATCAAGACTTTGCTCCCTATAGACAAATGTTCCAGAGTGCAACTCTGGCTAGAATTAATTAATCAATATGACAAATTTAAGAATCGAAAGAGATATAATTTTAAAAAGAGTTGAAGGAATTGAGGGCGAAGTTAAAGAGCTTGAAATTTTAAGTAAAAAGTCGTTTGAGGAATTTAAAAATAGCGATGCTTGGAAATTATCCCAATTCCATCTGCATAGAGCACTAGAGGGAGTTTTTAATATAGGAAATCATATCCTTTCGAGAATTCCAGGCGCAACAGCAACACAGTATAAAGAAATTGCTACTAAACTTTTAGAAAATAAAATAATTTCAGCAGAATTTAGTGAAAGATTAGTAGAAATGGCAAAATATAGAAATAGGATTGTTCATTTCTATGCTCAAATTACACCAGAAGAATTATATAAACTTATAAACGAAGATCTAAAAGATTTTGAAATCTTTTTATCTTTTGTTAAAAAACTTCTCCTGAACCCGCAAGAATTTAATTTAGAAGTGGAGTAGGTTTTTAGCTTTATCAAAGACCTCTGAGGCTAAAACTTGACAAAAATGTACAAATTTGTGGTAAAATAGTTACAAATATGCAAAAAAGGTTATTATATTTTACTATTAAAAAATATTTGGATTCCAAAGAAGCAATCGTTATATGTGGAATGCGTCAGGTTGGTAAAACAACATTGATGAAACAGATTTTTGATAATTTAAAAAGTAATTCTAAATTATGGTTCGATTTTGATAATCCATTAGACCAAAAGCTTTTTGAAGATATTGATTATAAAAACATATTTAATAAACTTCAAAAAATGACAAAACAAAGCGAAAAGTTAGTAATATTTATAGACGAAATCCAAAATTATCCAGAAATTACAAAGATTATAAAATATCTAATTGACCACTATGGAGTAAAGTTTATAGTTACAGGGTCAAGTAATTATTATATGAAAAACTTATTTCCAGAGAGTCTATCTGGTAGGAAGTTTGTGTTTGATTTAGACCCAATGAACTTTCAAGAATACCTATATTTTAAAGGATTAAAAACTTTAAAAGAAATTCAAAAATATCAAAAACTAGATTTGCAAATAAAAATAAAAGAATCAGATATATATACACAAAAAAAGTATGAATCAGCGTATGAAGATTTTTTAGAATTTGGAGGCTTCCCTGGAGTTTTTGCCGTTAATTCAAAAGAAGAGAAAAAACTTGTACTTAAAAATATTTTTAAGTCATTCTTCGAAAAAGACCTAAAAATATTATCTGATTTTACTGATGTAAGAGAACTTCGAGATTTATTTTTACTTTTAGTACCAAGAATTGGCTCGATGCTTGATATTTCAAAACTTTCATCGGAATTGGGGGTAGATAGAACAAAAATATATAGTTATCTTGATTTTTTACAGGGAGTTTTTGTTATTAAATTATTACCTAAATATAGTAAAAGCATAGATAGAGCCGTGGCTGGAGGTAAAAAAATATATTTTTCAGATACAGGGCTTTTGCGCGTAATTGGAGAAATCAATGAATCTCAAGCCTTTGAAAATACTTTAGTAAATCAATTAAAAGCTTATGGTGAGTTATCTTTTTATAATAAAAGAAACACTGCTGAAATTGATTTTATAGTTGATAAAAAATATGCGCTCGAAGCAAAACTCACGGGAACAGTTGAAGATTTGAATTCACTTAAAAAATTGTCAGACAAATTAAAAATTGATAATTATTATGTAATATCAAAGAAATTTAGTGAAACTGAAAAGATAATTTCACCAGTTGTGTTGTAATTTTTAGACCCAAAAAACAAAAACTTCCTACATATAATCATGCCGATTAAAAATAGCTAGTTTAATATCCCCGTTGTTGAGTAAATAGTTCCTCTTGGTAATTTGTCGCATATTTTTGAATAAAAGTTTTTATGTCTGTTGGTTCAAAATACCAGATTTCTAGTACCAGGCCTCCATTTGCATGCCCACGATAAGCAATTCCTTTTAATGGGTACACAAACAAATTGAACGAACTATGTTCAAGTTTTTCGTATAAAACTTGTTCACTAATACCGTATTTCTCTCTCATTTTGTCTGTAGTAATTGATTTATCAGTAACTTCTTCAATTATTAATTTCGAGATGTTGTTGTCAAAATAGATTTGATGTGGTCGATAGATATTCTTAGATTGGTATTCGTTTATTAATAAATTACCACTTATTGTTGAATTAAGTTCTCTACCTAGCGACTTTGTTATATCATCTATTGATGATCCTATTTTTATATCTTTTATATTAATGTTAGTAGTCGGCACGATTTTTGTCTCTACTGCCCGTTTGTTGTTTAAAGATATATAAATTATAGACAAAACAGAAATAATTGCTAAAAAAATTATTATTTTAGAAAAATATTTTTTCATAATTTAATTATATATTATGGATTACTCATATAGTCTTTTGAATAATTATAATTTCTTGGATATTGGCTTTGGAAATTTGTTGAACAAGTCGAAAATGACGCGACTCCTCCTGTTGCATATAATGCGTTTGCTTCGGCCGAACCTTCATAGTTATTTCCATTTGTGCCTGAATAAGTACATAGTGGTAATTCGCTTGGTCCCCCTGCGTTTTCATATTTATTAATCATGTTTCCCCCATCGCGCCACTGTATATGGTGGCTCAACTCGTGAGTAAGTAGGAAGAAAGCATCTTTTTGATCCCCATCAAGTCCACACTGGTTAAAATTGACAACACATCTATTTTCACCATCTAATACTTGGCTAGTAATTCCGTAAATTGCGCTATTACAAAGCCCGCCAGTACCCATTGGTGATGGATTTTTGGTTGTATAACAGAGCTTAACACTTTGACGTCCATTGCAAGCCTGATCGACAAACCCTGGAAATTTGGATATTAATTCTCCAATAGCACCTTCTAATGTTCCACTAAAATTAGCTGGCCACGCTTCATTTTCATCAGATATTTCAAAACAGCCGTGAGGACAATCACCGACACAAACAGATTCCGATCCGATTGATGTAATTTCATCACCCTTCTCATTTTTTGCACTTATTGTTATTGAATCAAAAATAGTTGAATCCGAATAAGAGGAATCAAAACTAGAAGTAAATGTAAATGAATATGAATTTGTGGGAGAAATCGATAATCCTGGAGATAATTCTGGTATGTCCTCTAATTCATCTGGGCAATTTTGTATGGTCGATGCGCTCTTTTTAGTGACTGTACATTTTGTTTCGGTAATTTTTACATCAGTCAGATTTTCTTTTAAAGCAGTTATTGTAACAGTATATGTAACTTGGTTGGTACTTGATGTTGGATTGTCTAGTTTGTCTGGATTCGCAACTTTTGTAATTTGCAAATATGGATTTGAAACACCGATTCCTAGTGATTTGAGTCCTGGTGGCACAACGTAGGCACCGTTGTTTATAACAAGCATAATAAAAGCAACAAGAGGAGGAAGAACTAAAAGTGTAACAATTACAGGTGTTGTAATTGTAATTCCAACATTTCTCCCTAAAATCCCAAAAAATCTCCAAGTACCATACGCTAAACCTGCAACACTACCCCCTAGTAATGCAAAGGTCCCAACCCCACCTAATATTCCAGCTGTTGGTCCTAAAAATCTAACCATGGGAATTGCTACAACAAAAGCAACCATTGGAGCAACTTTATCTTTATTTTTAGTCCACCAAACTTTAAATTTGGATACTCCAGCCTCAACAACCTTACCAACTACATATCCTCCAACCAAACTAAGACCTGCTGTTGCCCAGCTACCTAATCCGCCAATAAAAGTTAATACTTTAGTTAACACTGTTGAGGTTCCTATTGCCAACGATGCTCCAGCCTGTGTTCCGGTAACAACAGCAACTTGAGTACCACCCTTCACTGCTATAGCGCCTGCCATTTTTCCTCCAAACTGAACTCCTCCAACTGCAATTTGTGTACCAAGCGACTGATTTGTTCCTGTTACTAATAAAACTTTTAAACCACCGCCCTCAAATGCAATTAGTGGCTTTGAAAACGTAACTAATGATGCTGAAGCAATTTCTTGTACACCTGCATTCGTTGTTAGTAGTCGTACTAAGTGCTGGTTTCCTGCACTTAACAATGGAGTCCCAGATTTTGCCCACTGAGACAACAATGTTCCTTGTTTAAATCCATAAACTGCTCCTACTACAGGTAAAGCTTTTGTTAAAGTTGATACAGTTTTTGTTGCAACCCCTACCCCTGAGTATGTATAAGTAGGGTAATAAGTAAGACTTGTTGTGGCGACTTCTTCTGCTGTTTTTACACCTCTAATTTTTTGAAAAATATTTCTAAATTCTTTTGCTTGTTTGTATACTTTAATCGGATCAAATTCAACACCCTTTTCTTTATCTCTTGGATCTTCAGATATTTTAAAATTTGTTAGCGTCTCGTTACCATATAAAGCATATGCAATTGTTTCTGATCCAAGAACCGCTTTTGTAGTTGCTATTTTTACTGCTCTTTCTGAATCAAGTGCCAGCATTTCAGATTGAAGGTTACTTACAAATTTGATTCTAGCTTCTTCGTTTGGGATAAGTTTTTTAAGTTCTTTGCTGTTTGGATCAATTAGAGGATTAAAAATAGATAGTGTATTTAACGTCTTTGGTCTTTCTGGTATTTCGTCAACAGTTTTATAGTCTGGTAATGATTTTAAGTCTTCAACAAGTTTTATAGCAGAAAGTTGTATAACTGGTTTGGTCATTACGGCCTGCACTTCTTTGGGGGCATTTTCTATAGATTTTTCAATCTTTTCTTGAAAAACCTCCATTGTTGTCAGAGGGTCTTCTTTTGCGCTTTTAACTGTTGCAATAAGAGATTCCTTTTCGCTGTTCGATAGTGATTTCTCTGTTGTTGGAATTTCTTCAGCCGGGACAACTATAACCTTTTTACTTTTAAATAACTGTGTTAATAAATTATCAACCTGTTTATCTTTCTGTTTTTGTTGTTCTAAATCATATATCTTTTGTTTTGTTTTTAGTCCTTGCTCTACTTCCCTTTTTGATTTTTCTTTTATCTCAGCCTGTTGTTCTGCTTTTTTTTCTGCTTCTTCAACGAATTGTTTAGACTCTTCTTTATCCCAAGTAGTTTTTGTTAAATTTGGATCACTGTATTCTGGTGCAGGTATTTCGTCAATTTGAGGATTATTTAACAATTCATACCATTTTTCTAATGCTCTTTCTGCTTCTCTAAGTGTTAAGTCTTTAGAAATTCCAATTTCATCTAGTTCGTCTCGAAAATTATTAATTCTAGAATCATAAACAGTTTTTTTGTTTGGTTTTAAATTTTCGTCAACTAAAACTCTCAGTTCATCTCTTAACTCAGAAACTCTTTTTAGTGTTGGAATTTGTGTTTTTTGCATACTAATCTTGTCTATTCCAAGCCTTCATGTTTGGCATTGTAGATGTCGGATTGTCTTGTGGTTTTGTGTTAATTAATTTATGTTCTCCTTCACTTGCAACAATTCTGATAGGTGCATGATGTGGTCCTGCAAAGAATATGCCCTCACCTACATTCGCGGCCATTAGAAGTTGTTTTTCACCTTGAGAAAGATAGAAAATTTCACCTAACTTATCTATTGCAGTCGGTGACTGTTTTAGTAGTAGTCTAAGTGCTGAGTTTGTAACAATTGCTTTTCCTATGTCTTGTCCTAAAAAGTCTTCAACGTCTTGTGTAATTGTTGTTAATCCCAAATAATATTTTCTTGCCCTTTTAACAACGCTCCATAAAAACTGTGCTGTATCTGGATATTTCATCATTTGCCATGCTTCTTCAACAATTAATATTCTTCTTTTTATATCTCTTTTAACCCTCGTCCAAATATAGTCCAGGATCATAAACATAATTATTGGACGAATTGCGTCTTGTAAGTCTTTAACCGAGAAAACAGTAAAAGGATTATTTAAATCTATATTTGTTTGTTTATCAAAAATACCTTGGAATGAACCTCTAATAAACTTTTCAATTCTACTGGCAAGGTCAAGAGCTTCTGGAACCTCCATACCGATAAGCGTTTTGTAAAGATCTTCCATTAATGGGGGTTCTTTTGATTGTGTCTCAGGGTCTGTTGTTATGCCCTTTGCTTTATAAGTCATAATGAGAGCTCTATCCAGCATTGCTTCCTGTGTTGGTGTAATTTGTCCCATGATAACTTTCATTAGAGAATGAAGTGATAGTATTTTAAGTCCCAGTTGATTCTCCCCCTCTTCTCTAACTTGGGAGAGGTCAAATGGATTGATTTTTGCGGGGCTGTTATACGAAAAAGCGATATACTGACCACCTACTGCATCACAAAGGGCTTTATACTCTGCTTCAGGGTCTAGAATGATAACTTCTGAACCGATCATTAATGATCTCAATGCCTCAACTTTTACAAAATAAGATTTTCCTGATCCCGAAGTAGCAAAAATACAACAGTTCCCGTTCTCTAAACTGAACCTGTCAAAGATAATAAACGATTCATTTTGTGAGTTTATTCCGTAAAGAATTCCTTTGTCTGAGGAAAGCTCCGCAGACGTAAATGGAAAAGTTGTAGCAACTGAAGTTGTATCCATATTTCTAGTAATCGCCAATCTATCTTGTCCGTAGGGAGCGGTTGATAAAAACCCAAGTCTTTGATCAAGTGTTGCGCTTTCTGCAACGACCAGAAGTGAACCAAGTGTTGATTGTATTTGTCTTGAAACGTTATTAAGTTCATCCAGTGTGTTTGCTGGAATTGTTATGTAAAAAGAAAATTCATAATATCTCTCAATTCCTTTTACAAGTTGTTCTTGTAAGGCTCTTGCGTCTTCAAGTTTTGCAGTTGTTGCTGGATCTACAATTTTTCCTCTTTGAATATCAGTTGAAAGCTCAGCCTCCATTTCTGCAATTTTTCTTCGTAAATCATCAAGGACCGATTTACCAGACACGGGGTATATGTAGAAACTTATATCAAGCGAAGAATTAAAATTAACGATAGGTTCAAGCCACCCAGGAGCAACAAATCTAGGGTAACCACCAACAAACAATGTTCGATAATAGACATTGTTTACTTTGACGTAGTCAAAATCAATTTCAACATGGTCTGAGGATAAAGTGTCGTGTAAACCCATCTCTTTGCTTAGTATTGTTAAATTGGGATTTTTAACATCAGGTTTAACTTTTGTAGATGTTTCAGTTGTGGGTAACGGGTTATGTGTTTCCATTTCCTGTGTGTTTTGTGTTGTTGTGTTTGTATTTTGCATGTTTTTACTAATCTCTATTTTCTAATCCCTGGTCACTTTCTAGATATCTTTTTTAACTGCTGGTGGTTCAGGATTGTTAATTGTAAAATATAAATCTATAAGTTCGGAAGTAGTGAGTTGTTTTAGTTTTAACCCAAGTCTACCCATTTGTCTAACTAAATGATCTCTTTTAGGAAATAGAGTAACTTTTGCTTTTTTAAGTGCATAATCTTTTGGAAATGGTAGTGGTCCTTTTTTAATTGCACTGATTGCCGACTTTGTAATTCCAAGTTCAAGTGAATTAAAAGGAATAATTACATAAAAATGCTTACCAAGTACAGTTTTTTTCTTAATTGACTCGGTTACAAATTGTCTGTAATCATCTGTAATTGCAACAAGTTTTGGATTTGTAATTTTTTTAATTTGCTCATCAAAATATTTAATATAGCCCGATATATCTTTTCTCTGTGTTCTAACCATAATTTGAATAGGGAAGGAAAGGGAATTAATGAGTGCCGCAAAAGCAGCAACTACTGCCCCCTGCTCTTTTTCAGAAAGAAGACCAAAGTTAAGCGACGACGTTTCCATTACAATTGAGGCTCCGCCATCTTTAAATAAAACAATATCATCTAGGATATCTGCAATTGGTAAATGATCCTGTGTTGTAGAAGTTAGTGGTAAATCAGGAGTTCCGAAATAGGGTATTTTAGATATAAATTTTTGTAAACTCTCTCCCCGTTCTGGTGGTAGTTGCCCGCCTTTTGTTGTGTTTTGTTTATCGTTTCTCATATTTAAATTTTATCTCCCTTAATAGCAATTGGCTGTATCATTTCACCTTTTGCTTCAAAACTAACTTTATCAAAATTAAATCCATCTTTTTCTGTAATGATTTCGTATTTTCCATTGGCAAGTGGTGTAACAATTATAAAATGTCCTGCCTTGTTACTTTTAAGTGCTCTAACAGGTCTACCACTACTATCTCTAATTTCTAAAATTGCACCTTCTATAATTTTTCTCTCGCTATCCATTATTTGCCCAACTACAGTATTAACTGCTATGGGTGGTGAAGGTGGAGCTGCATCAACTGAAAATTCAACAGCATTTGAAGTAATTACATTTTCCTCTAGTTTTTGGGCTTCAATGTTTGTTGTTGTTACTTTTGAATCAGTTTTACCTGGTGTTTCCTGAACAATAATTTTTGGAGCAGATCTTGTAATGACAGTAGGAACTTGTTGGGGAACTGCAATTGGAATATTAGGTTGTGGTTGGTGAGCAGAGGGTGGAGTAACACTAGTAGTGGCTGACGCGTTTACAAAAGAAATAGCCGGCGAGATTTGAGGTTGAATAGGGTGTTTTGTTGTAACTGTTTGGTTATTGGTTGTGGTTGCTTGATTATTAACGCTAAACAGTCCACCCATTTTATTTAAGAAACTTTTTTCTGCCTCCTCCAGTTTTGTAGTATTTGGTTCTTGAGTAGTATTTATTGCTACGATTGGTTTAATTTCAGGTGCGACTGCTTCTTCTGTGTAGAAAACCGGTTCTTTTTCTGTTTTTTCCCAAGTATAAAGTGTGGGTGAATAAATACTTCTAAAAAAAGCAATTATCCATTTTTCTAATGGTCTTTCACGAAGCGGCAAAAAAGCAAGAGCAACACCAAGTAAAACAAAAAATAAAATAAAAGGCCATTTTATAATAGGGTGGAGTGGTAGCGAATAAAAAATTAAAGATATAACAACACCACCTGCAACTTGAAAGAATTGTTTTAAAGTCATATCACCAACCAATTTAAATTGATATGAACTTATCTGTTGTGGTATTGGATGTTGTTCCATATATTAAGCGTATAACATGAAGCGTTAGTTGCAACTTACAAACTTTTTTCACAAAATATTTAATTATAATCCCATGAAACTACTTCACCTGTAAACTAGAGGTATATCTAATTTAAAAGGAAAAGAGAGGAGGTGAAGTATAAATGGAATATGTGGGAATAGATTTACATAAAAAGGGATTCACTGCTTGTGTCATGGATCAATGCGGTGTTGTTAGCCATACTGGTGGGTATCAAAATAATATAGGAGAACTAGAAAAGTTACTTCTTGAGGTTCATGAACCTTCTTTTGTCATAGAAGCAACACAGAATTGGATGTGGATGGTAAGATATTTTGAAAAGGCCAACTTACCTGTTACTTTAGCACATCCTTTGAGAACTAAAGCTATTGCTTCAGCTAGAATAAAGACAGATGAGTTGGATGCAAAAACACTGGCTCATCTATTAAGATCTGATTTAGTACCAATGGCATATATACCAACAATTAATGAACAAGAGGATAGAGATTTGGCACGTGCAAGGTGTCAAATGGTTAGACAACAAACTTGGATCAAAAATCAAGTACACTCCCTCTTAACTAAAGAGAATTTACTTTCTCCCATGTCTGCCCTTTTTGGTAAAAGAGGTAGGATTTGGCTGTCAAAACAGAATTTAACTGATAATAATAAGGTCATATTGAGAGAGTTTCTTGCTCTTCTGGAAGATGTCAAAGAAAAAATACTAACTTTGGACAAAGAAATTGAAAGGAAAGCCAAGCTTAATCCAAAAGTTGAAATTTTAAAAAGTATTCCAGGATTTGGAATTATAACAGCTTTTGTTTTAGCTTCTGAAATTGGAGATCCTAAAAGATTTCCAAGTGGAAAGAAAATGGCAGCCTACCTTGGTTTAGTGCCATCTCTTTACCAATCAGGAAATACCAAAAGATTAGGTTCAATAACAAAACTTGGTAGTCCATATGCAAGGTGGGTTTTAGTTCAAACAGCACACAGATTGGTAAGAAGTGACATTAACACTAAAATTTTCTACCAAACACTTTCATTAAGAAGAGGTAAGAAAAAAGCAATTGTAGCTGTTGCAAGAAAACGAGTAGAACTATCTTGGAGACTTTTAAAAGATAACAGAAAGTACGAATTAAGAGGGACGCCAAAGCGAGATTGATTCGATATTTTACCTGAGGGTTTACGCCTCGCGTGTTGTGAATGAATGTCTCGATTAAGGCAAGTTGATTCTTGAAACAGGATCATGTGGAAAAAGTCCACGGATAGGTGCCAATGAGAAGAAAACTATCGTATATAATTAAAGATGCGAAATAGTTTCATAGGTGGTAAAATTGTGTGTATGGCAGTAACTCAACCAGACTTTCAAGATTTTAGTAAATTCAGAATTGGGCAAGTTGGTTCAACACGAGAATATCCGAGACCAAACATTGAGTATGGAAAAGCTGATAAAAAATGGGAAGCGCAACTTGCTCTAGGCAATATTTTCAATGAAAGAGATGGACGAATGCAGTTAAACGATCCAAATAAACTTACCTCAACCGAAATGTTTGGAAAAGACCTTGTAGAGAGAGGTGGAAGTGTCCCAATTCCGGGAGCTGATATTATGGAAGATCTAATGACGGTTGAAATTGGTGAAAACAATGATACTGCTGATTTGGAAGAAGCACTAAGAAGAGCTTGGGCTTTTAGAGAAGGTTTAACATTAGGCCCTAGAGGGGAGGCATACAATTTTAAGGCGACTGAAGTTTCTTTAAAACTCGAAACTAAAACAAAGGTAAAAAAACTTCAAAATTTGATGACTACCGTTGAAGGATCAGTTGAAAGACCCCGTGCTGATTATGTCGAAGTTGCAATAGAAGAAGCCTTGGATAAACGAATACGTGAGGCTCAATTATATAAAGACGACCCCGCAAGATATGAAGCGAAAATAAGAAAAAAACTAGAAGATAATTACAGAATTGAATTGACAGAAATACAAGTTGCAAAAATAGTAAAATCTAAAATTAATAATTTAGCAAAGGATTACGTTGCTATACCTAAATTGACTGAGTTAAGTAATCACTCAAAAGTGAGAGCAACTTTTGACAGGGCATTTCAAGATAGAATGCGAACATGTGAAGATCCTGGCAAAGCTGCAAAGTTGGGAGGGGAATATTCAACCCCAACCCCTGATGGTCAACATTTCGAAACATTATTCAAAGGTGAAGGGGATTATGGACAAAAAGTAAACGAGGTTTTTGAAGAAATGGTCAAAATTGCACTTCCGGAGGATGTTGTTACAAGGTTAGGAATGGAACCTATCCCTGATGACGTAAGAAAATTTGTACCTGAAAATGTATATGGAGTTGGTTTTGACAACGCAACGATGTTTGCAACTTGGACGGAATACATGATTAAAAAAGCAGACGGAAGAATGGATGTTGTTTGGGGCGCGTGGAAATTGGCATTAACTTTTGAAGTTATTGATGATTTAGGTCAGTCGATAAACGCAAAAGGTAAGTTTGCCTTAGCTTCTCCGCCCCTTGGCAACCCACTAATGACATATCTTGCTCATTGGAATGAAAAAACAACAACTGAGTTCGGTTGGAACGCTAAAGGAGAGAGAACTCAAAAAGAAAAATTTGTTGCACATTCTGGACTACCACTTACTTTTGGACGAGTCCCAAATCTTTGTGAACAATATTTTATTGAAGCAAAAGTTGGATTTGACCAAACTTATCTAGATAAACCATGGATGCTGAATTTAATTAATAACGCGATAAACAATTTACCTCAAGAAGGAGATGGTGATTATGAAAGTGAGTGTTTTGCAAGGCAAAACTATTTCGACAAACTCAGAGGTGACCTTATTGCATTTAGAGATAGAACTAAAGCTAATCATAATGGAAAGTTAGAGGATGTCAATAAAATAAATATTTCACTTTGGGATATTTGGTTGTACGGTAGAATAAGTTTTGCAGATAAAGATTTTCCATGGTTTGCTACTGACCAGGCAGAAATTGATCCCTCAAACGGTGAGCTTCCAACATCTGGGGAGCTTCCTTCTGGAAGTGTTGGTATGTGGTATTTAACAAGAGGTAGATGTTGGGGGGACAAAGGTGGAGTGGGTAATGACCTAAAGAGTTTACCAATGTTAAAAGATTTAGGGAGTCCGGACTTTTTTACCAGCAGGGTAAGAACTTGGGCAAAAGTTTTAGGGACAGTGAGTGACGATTTACCAACAGAAGAAAATGTAAGAATGTGGTGGATGCTAGCTGTTTGTGCAGCACATCAAACAGATATAAACAGAGATACGTCAGGAATTGCTAATCTCGGAACACCAAAAAGCCGTAACAAAAATTTATATGCTAGTGGTGGCAATCCGATTTTGAACGAAACCATAAAATATGTTTTATTTGCGGACTCAGAAAGACCAGGAATACAAAGAGTAGGTATGGAACAACGTGGGGTATCGTGGGCGGAAATATTTGGGGCAGCAACGCAGTGTGGTTTTTTGAGAGGAAAAGACGTTCAATTTATTAGGGAGACTTTAAATATTCAGGATATATTCTAAAAACGCACTTAATTAAGCCTGATTATTTCATTAATCCTGCAATTGTTTGAGAAAACTTTCCAGCAGCAGTAACAATTGCGCCTCTTGGGTCACCTGTCTGTACCATCAACTTACCTCTATTTTCTGCCCAAGTTCCACCCGAAGATACAGCAACTTTAATAGGCTCGTTAATTGCCGATTCAAGATCAAGCCGACCAGATAATGCCCCCTCGATAATCTTCGAGGCATTTCCTACTGCCATTATACACATAACACTCATTAGTAAAAATATTACTCCTGTTATTGCACCCGCGTTTCCTAGCCATGGAGCTCCCCAGTAACTTGCGTCAACCCCCGATGTATAGAAGAAATTGCACAATGAAGCAGATCCTGACATTTGCCCACATGCTTTAACCATTGTATCTACCGCTGTACTTGCTCCGTATGCTGAATCAACACCAGAAGCTGCGATTTGAGTAGCAGTGCCTAGTAGTTTGAAACTAAAAAATATTAACACACCGGTTAGTGGAAAAACTAATAGTTTGCCTACTAATCCTTTTAACCAATTTGAAAATGATTTTCCTCCAAGTGGTGGAGGTAAAATATCTATCATGAGTTGAAGTGGAGCTGTTATAACGGATACATAAATCATCGCTACTGTTTTTACTAACACATAAATTATTTTTAACCAATTGTATATTAATATAAAAACCATAATTACGGTAAAGAAAACCATTAACACGGCAAAGACAATTGAGGTTATATTTAATGTTATTACTGCTGAAAGAGTAATCAGAATAGACGTTGCAAAATATGTGATTAAATAAATTAAAAATGTTATAAATATTCCCAACAGTCCATCCTTTTCTGCGACTCCATACCCTCCGACTAAAAAGTTATATGATTCTGTAAAATTCGTGGCACCAGTTATTGGAGGTAACATAGAGGCCAGTAAACCTATTACAACATACATTAAATCCATTAAAAGTCCAGCTATGGCAAGTGAAAACGTTATTAATATTAGACTTGTTGCAATTTTTGGAATTGCTGATTGTATTGATATTGTTGCTTGAGGCGATATTTTTACTTTAAACATAATCATAAAAGCAGTGATAATTATAAGTAAGACAAATAACGTATAAGCCATGTTTCTTGTAAGTTGCCAATATCCAGAAATTGGCAATAATTTACCATAACCAAAACCGGTAGATTGCGCAGACACCTCATCTACTAATTGAAACTTATTAACACTATTTCTAATATATGAGATGAGAGAGATGCTTCTATCTTCAAACAATATCCTTTTCCAAGGATTTTGTGCTAGATAGCTGTTATCGTTTGTGTAAGTAAATCTGTCAAAAATCTTAAAAGGTATTGATACGGCGTTGACGATTGATTCGGCACAAGTGATCAAATCAGCCTTTCCACTTATTATTCCAAGTATGCATGCCCAAGGATTTGGACTTGGAGTTTCAACTCCAAACAGAGAAAGTACAAAAAAAGGTGCATGTAAAAAACTTGTTAACAAGCTGTATTCTATCCATTGAACTTGGCCTGCTGTATATCTTTCTCCAAATATTTCTGAAGGTGGAGATGTGTTCTCATTATAAACTTTATCGTACCAATCTGGAAAAGAACTGTTATACCATGAGGTCTGAGCCATTGTTGTGGCAGGAACTAAAAAGGTAGAGCTAAAGATTGAAAAGAAAGCTACAAATACTAAAATAATTTTTTTTACAAAATTCATTTTGGTTATTTTCATATTTTATTTTAAGATAAATTTTTCTTTAATGTAAGTATACTTGATGACAATATTTTAACTAACTGATTAGATTCATCAATAAGCGACAAAACATCTAACTCTTTTGTTAAATTAGATTTTTGCAGAATTTCGAGCCAATAAACAGTTTCTTTTGCACTTTTTAAAGCGATATGGTAAAAACTAATAAATTCCTTTTTTGTGGATGAGCCTTGTGCTTCTGTAACATTTGCTCCAATACTTGTTCCTGATCTTAACAATTGATCACCTAATGACCAATAAATTTTTTGATTAGGTAACTTTGAAATAAATCGAATAATTTTTAATGAAAATTCAAATGTTCTTTGTTTTACATCTTGCTTTTTATTTTGTGTTTTCATAACTCTTAATTCTTCTTTTTTAACTCTTAATTATCTTGACAATTTCATAGTTTATTATATAATATTTTCATACAACCTTATTATGACTTCGGCAATAGTAAGTAACGGGAGACTTAGGTCTCCTGTTTTTTTGGCTCAAAATCCAGTTTTTCAAATGTGTGATCAATAAATATTGCTACTCTATTTTGTTTTGTATTTTTTGTTTTGGGCATTGATTAAATATAGCAAAATAAAGCCAATTAAGCTAGAATAATTTTAGTTAAGCGAAAGAGTTTTGCTCTTTGTGACGTTAGGCTAAAAGCGTGAGGCGCTTAATTTTGATCAAAACAGTAAAGAAGAAGTGCGGATGCGCTTCTTCTTTTTTGATACCTTTTGTGCTATTGACTTTATAATTTACACGAAATATATTTTTTAGTAATGAAAATTTTTAACAATTTAAAACTTCTTTTTGGTAGGTAATTTGTAAACTTCAAATTTCCGCTTAAAGGAAGCGGAACAAAAATTTTAAACTAGCACATTATCTTTTTTAGTGAGTAGTGGCTGAATAACCCGCTACGCAGGGGTAAAGCGATCTGATTTCGTTGACGAAACGAACTCCAATGGCAAATGCTGAGGAGAAATCGTCAGAGGCTGTAGGCCAATAAATAGTTGCACCGTCTATGAAATACGGAAAAGACTACTGCAGAGGCCTAATAACTTGAAAGAGTCGGTTGAAAGGAGGGGAGAAGTCCCTAAATTAAAACAATTCTTTCCTATTCACTAAAGAAGAGAATTTAAGATTGTTGGTTGCAATATTTGAGGGCTGATAGTGAAAGATAGCTGTGATGCTACAATTGGGAACACCCGACGCCTTTTGAAGGCTGATTAATATAGAAGCTGTAGGGTTTACTGTTTATTGTAAACAAGGGGTGGAGCTATATTAATAAACTCGGAATGAGAGTTCAAATCTCTCTCACCCTCAAATATTATAATCAACATTAAGAGTTGATACCAACAGCTTACCTTTTTAGGTATAAAAAGCTTCTAGTTTACACTAAATTTGGAACTCTTAAGTTTACTATTTACAAAATTAAAAACTTTTTTGGCAACTTCATATGCCTCTATTGCATTTTCTTTTGAATATTCAAAAAAATCACCCACATTGGGGTAGCTTGAACTTATATAGTAATCAGAAATTAATATAATTCCATCAACTAGTTCTTCAAAATGATTATCAATTTTTTTTACATCTTTCAACTAGAGCATTTAAATCGTGAATTTTTGCAACAGCCTCATTATTTGCAAGTAAAAAAGATTTTAGTGATTTTTCAACAGATTGATGCGCCGTAAAGCAAGCTCCATACCAAACTTTCTCTTTAATATTCGATTTAGTCCACCCCAGATCGTCCTCAGCTTTGTTTAACCAAGATATGGCAATATCACTGTTCATATAAGACCTTTCCTTCTGTTAATATATTTTTGACAATTGGGTTATTATCTTTGTATCGATCAATCTCATTTTGGTTAAAAATAAAAAAATCAATTGGAACAGTAGTTCTAACTAAATTTCTAATTTCTATTAATCTCTCTCTGTATGGTTTGTTCACATTTTTTATAATCGCGATATCATAGTCGCTGTCTTCGTTTACTGTTCCATACGCTTGCGATCCAAACAAAATAACTTTTTGAGGATTATACTTTTTGATATCTTCAAGTAAACCATCAATAATGGAAGTCTCGTTTCTTTTGGTAGTGTAGAAAACTAGAGGAGGTTTGCCATATTTAAAAATGAGGCCACTTTTTTGGAGATTTAATAGGTGTTTATGGACCATAACGCGACTGATTTTAAACTTACTTCTTATTTCTTCCGCCCGGGTTTTTTTATCGTTTGCAATATATTCTAATATCTTAGATTTTGTACCCATATGTTTACAGTAAACAGTAAACTTTTGTCAAGTGGTTGTAAAACTAAATAAGTTGGAAGCTATTTTTTCCAGGAAAAACTATATTTCTAGTACACATAAATCCATTTTACCAGTATTATTGGGTTTGCCAAGTCCAGAAATACAGTATATCTGGAATTAAGCGAGATTATTAAGGCTTAAAAATCAAAAAGTTTGTTATGTTATTGGTTGTTCCTGTAATTGTTCCAATTATTAGTAAAATTAAGTAACTACCCGCAAGAAGAACTAAACCACCAATTGCATAAGTTAGAGTATTAGAAGCAGCTTGTGCAGCTTTTGGGTCAGATCCTGCAGTTAAATATTTAAAACCTCCAACTAAAAGCATTATAAAAAGGGTAATGCCACCAAGAGCAAGTAGTGATTTAACTACATTTTCAAAAACTTTTTCTAGGCTTTGTAATGTTGGTGGCATAATAACAACAATTGTAATTTAAAAAAAGAAAATGAACAAGTGAAGAATTAAAACTTTGTAAATTCCAAATTAAGTAAGTTGACACCGAAAAATGTTTGAATGAGAGCTACTATAGCCCAAGCTGAAAAAACAATAACTAAACCAACAAGTGCTGCAGTAATTTGATTTCTTGCGCCTTCTGTATGAGCTTTATCTCCACCTGAAATAATCCATTTAACACCACCTATAACTAAAATAAAGAAAAAAGCAACACCTGCAATTACAAGAATTAATTTAAGAAAACCAGAAATCATACTTTCAGCGGTTAAGTCTCTTGCGCCTGCAAAAGCACTACCTTCCGCTGGTTCTAGATTTATTTTTGCTAAATACACATTTGCGTAAGAAATTAAATTACTCATACCTATATGAGTATTATTGTATGACTAGTGGACCTATGTCAATAGACAAAATATCAATATCAAAAAAGGTCTTAATTAGTTTTGCAACTGCAAAAACTCCAATCATTAAAACAAAACCAATTAGCGCGTTTGTAATTCGGTTTTTTGCAGCTTCAACATGTGCTTTATCTCCTCCTGATAAAATCCAACTTACAGCCCCCCATAGAAACATGAAGAAAAATGCAACAGACCCAAAAACTAGTAACAATCCAACCACTGATGGTAAAAATTTAGCGAGAAACCCTTCACCATTTAGTGAGCTTAAACTGTCACTAAGTAATGGATTGGTGATCTTCATTCCGCCTGTATAATTTCCTGGTGGTCCGTTTGGGTTCATTTTTTGTTATTAATTATTCCATAAAGCCATAAATAACTGTGTTATATTCAAAAAGTCTATACCAAGCAGTGTCCCGAAGATTCCAATTATAAATATCATAGATATCAATATAACAACACCAACAACTGAACTAAACATTTTCTTTCTCGAAGCTTCAAGACCTGCTTTGTCTCCTCCTGAGGTGATCATCCCAATTGCTCCTGTAAACATGTTAAAAACAAACCAAATAATGCCTATTAAAGTTACTAAACCTATTGCAGAAGAAAGGAAATTTATAAAAACAGCAAGTCCAGTTTCGCCATTTTCTAGTCCAAGTGGCCCAAATCCTTTATATCCATCTCCTTCAAATAGGTCAATTTGTGCTATTTTTGTCATGGTGTTGGTATTGATGGTTTAAGTAAAAATGCTGGATCTCTGAATAATAACTGCCCGAAAAGAGCGGCTAAAACAAAAGCTCCTGCAGAAACGGCTAGGCCTATCATTGTTTGATATATTTGTGCCCAGGCCCCTGAAACTTTTTTACTATCATCGCCAGCTGACATAAAAGAATAACCTGCAAGAACTAGGTTAAATAGGGAATATAGCCCTGCTCCTACAACTAAAGCACGAAGCCCAAACTGTATAAGTTTTCCAAAGGCTTGACCCGGAGTTGAACCAAAATTAGAAATTGAACTAGGAACTGTTACTGTCCCAAATGGATTTTGTGCTAATAAATTATTCATACTAATAATATATTATTCTAATTATACTGGTTATTCTAAATTAAATCTAATCAAATTAATACTAAGCCAGTAATTAATTCGATTAATTTAACTATCCAATATGCAAAAAAGATTAATATAAAGCCAATTAAAGCACTGGTTGCTGCTTTTTTACCCTGCTCAACTGTTTTTGGATCATTTTTACCAGCTCCACTAATCATTGCAATTCCACCACCGATTAACATAAAAAGAAGTATTATTCCTGCAACAGAAATTGCACCTGTTATAAAATTTTGGACATATTTGTTTACACCGGTAATGTCTTCCAGATTTCCAGAAGTATTTCCTACTAAAAAAGCATCATTTATTTTTACGGCAAGTTTGTCCATTTAAATTACGTCAAAAATTAGTACATCTATTCCAAAAAACTGCAATACAAGTTTTACAATCCAAAATGAAGTAAAAAGAATTAGAACACCCAATGCCGAATTTTTAAGTTTTAATTGAGCTTCTTGCATAGCTTTGGGGTCGCCCTGTGAATTCATAATTTTAAAACCTGCAGTAATGATGTTGACTAACAAAAATATACCAGCTACCCCAAAAATATATGGCAATGATTGATTTAAAGCTATAGCTGGAGACCCTGGGGTTCCAGCAAGCCCCGCTTGATCGTTTATGCTGTTCAATATACTTCTATCCATATTTTTATAATTTGTCTAATCCTAGCAAATCTAAACCAATAAATCTAAGTATTACAATACTAAACACAAGCATTATAAGGCCTGAGATGGCAGATGTTAATAGCTCTTGTCCTGCTTTTAATCTTGCAGGATCACCTTGACTTGTCATTATCATAATTGAAGCATATACAATAAGTAAAAATGCAATTCCACCCCCAACTCCAATTGCCCAGCCTAATATCCAACCCATGAAACTTGTAGTATCTGAAACAGGAATACATCCAATTGCTGTGTCTATGCAATTTCCATTAAGTTGTGCGGAAACAGGACTAAAATTTAGACTAAAGATTGTTAAGAATAAAAATAGACTTAAAATTATCTTTTTCATTTTGTTAATTTTAGCATATTGCAACTGATATAATAAATGAATGAAAAATTATAAAATTATTGCATTTGTCTTTATTGTTATTTCGCTCTTCATTCTTCATTCATCACTCTTCACAATTGTTTCCGCTGTTTCTGAGTCTGACTGTTTAAATAAAAGTGTTTCAGAACTTTCTCAAGGTGAAATGGATGAGTGTATAAATATAATTTTACCTAGAATTGCAAGTAGTTATGCCCCCGCACAAGAAAAAAACAAAACAGAACTTGCAAACCTTAAAAAACAAATTGATAGTTTAAATACTCGTATAAATTCAATTTCAAAAGAACTGATAAACAAAGGGGCTAGTATAAAAGCAAGAGAGAAAGATTTAAGTTTTGCTCAAAACATTTTAAATGAAAAAGCAGTTAGTCAATACATAACTGCAAGATTATATGACCCACTTGTTACGTTTTTAGGTAACAACGATGTCTTGTCTGCCTTTAAAACTTTAAAAATAAAAGAGATAGTTGCCGAGGAGGATAGAAAAACAATACAAAAATATTCTGAGGAAATAGTTAGTTTAAAAAACGACAAAGAATCACTAGAAAAAAACAAAGTCTCACTTGCGAGTTTACAAAAAAAAGTATCTAGTGATGCAGATTTTTTAGAAAAAGAGGTAGGGAAAGTAGAAAGTTTTCTATCAGCTCTTTCATCCAAACAGCAAGAAATTATAAATGCTAAATCGGGAGGGTTTACGGCAAGTGTAGGGGATAGTGATTTAGCAGATGATATAAACGCATCGATTAAAGGATTTAAAGATAATGCTCCAAGTGGATCTTTCGCTGTTTTTTCGTTTGGTGGTTATACCCATAGAAAAGGTATGAGCCAATATGGAGCAAGAGGTAGGGCGCAAAATGGCCAAAATGCTAACCAAATTTTAAAAGCATATTATGGAAAAGAGCCGGTCAATAAAGATACAAATGGAACTATAAATGTTGCAAGCATTGGGAATGTCGATTTTGAAAACTATTACTTAATGGGAATTGCTGAAATGCCAAGTACTTGGCATATAGAAAGTTTAAAAGCGCAAGCAATAGCTGCAAGAACTTATGCTTATAGATACAAAATAGAAGGAAAACAAATTTGTATTACTGAATCCTGCCAAGTTTTTAGGAGTAGTAAAGCAAATAACCCCCCAGATGCTTGGAAACTGGCAGTACAAGCTACACGTGGACAAGTTTTAGAAGATATAGTAACTTATTACTCATCAACGGCAGGAGGATATCTGACAACTTCAGGTTGGGATACAACTGATGGAAACGGAGGGAGCAATTTTGTAGATAAAACTTTTGAAAAACTAGGTGGTTCACCGTGGCTATATAAAGCATGGTATAGACAGGGTTATACAAGTTCTGGTGCCACATGTAGTGAAAATGATCCATGGCTTTCAAATGAAGAATTTACAGACATTGTTAATGCAGCTTTAGTTTTAAGGCAAGGTAGTGACAGTAGGGTTAGTTCTAGGTCGACTTCTTGTTGGGGTGGTAATCCATATTCAATTTCTGAACTTAGAGATAAAGGAGGAGTTGTATCGACCTCATCTGTTTCAGTTACCCTTGGAAATGGGGTAACTACGAATGTAAGTGTAAATGGAAGTATAAACTTAACAGGCGATGAATTTAAACAAGCCTTTAACTTAAGAGCGCCTGGGTATTTAATGATTCCCCAAAAAGGTTTTGCATTTTTTAATATTGAGAAGAAGTAATGTAAAAACTTGACACTGTTTACAGTTTACAGTAAACGGTAAACCGTAATGGATACTAAAGATAAAATTCTTAATTATATAAAAACAAGTGGTAAAGCTCGTGCTTTTGATATCCAAAATGAGTTTAGCCTGAGTAGGGCAATGATCCATAAACATTTATTAAGGATGGTTGAAAGTGGTGATTTGGTTAAAAATGGCAAACCACCATATGTGGTTTATAGTATAAAGGAAAAGAACAATCAGAACACTCAATACCAAATAGACAAAAGTAATGAAAAATACATTGAAGAAAATTATTTGTATGTTACACCGCCTGGCCAAATGCTGTATGGAATTGATGGTTTTGTTGCTTGGGTACATAAAACTAAGCAAGAGCGATATTTAACAGATTTGGCAAAAGAGTATATGTTAACAAAAAAACAAATTGATAAACATAAAAACAATATCGGTTTTATTGATGCAACCCAAAAAATAAAAGACGCTTTTGAAAAGTGTTATTTGGACAAAGTTTACTATTCAGACTTTTATTCTATTCCTAAGTTTGGAAAAACTATTTTAGGTCAAAAGATTTTATACTCCAAACAGGCTCAAATGAGGAATCTGATGCACGAGGTTGGTATGGAAGTTAAATTAAGCATAGAAAAGTTAATTGATAAACTACAAATAGATCATGTAGCGTTTATACCCCAACAGTAATCAGAAATATTCAGTTTTTAAAAGAATTTGAAAAAAACTAAATCTTGGTTTACCTAAAATAAATCTATTTAAAGCATATCCAGGTGAAGTGCCAATAGCTCAAAAAACACTGTCAAAACTTGAAGAAAGAGTTGAAAATGCTAGGAATACGATATTTGTTCAAGAACAAAAGACACGTAGTAAAAGGGTTCTTGTAATTGACGATGCCGTAGGCTCTGGTTCAACATTAAACGAAACCGTAAAGAAAATAAAAGAGATTTCCTCTGATACAAAAGTTTTTGGTTACTCGATTGTCGGCTGTTTTAAGGGCTTTGACATTATTAATGAAATATAGATAGTCAGTTTTGCTATATAGCCATTTTAAAGTAAAACGACTATGCATCTCACTTAAATAATGACATTTTGTTTCAAGCTCGCTATAATACAAATATGCCTGATATATTTATAGCAAAGAAAGTCCATAAAAAAGAAGCAAAAAAACAAGAAAGCCATAATTTAAAAAAGACTACTTATCTTAAAAAGATTACGTATAAAGATTTGCCAACTTCAATTCACAATCCGTTAAGCGCAATTATGTTTTGCCCTGAGAATTTGAAGTTTGAAACAATAGATGCAGAGGAAAAAGTAGTACTTTTTTTAAGAAAACATTTTATTACTAACTTAGGCTGGATATTGATGTGTATTTTGATTGGAATTGCTCCATTTTTTGTAGATAGTTTAGGAATTTTAAATTCAGTACCTAATAACTTTAGATTTATTTTTAACCTTGTTTGGTATTTAATCCTTTCCGCATATTTTTTGGAAAGTTTTTTAACTTGGTATTTTAATGTTTATATAGTAACTGATGAAAGGGTGATTGATGTTGATTTTTATAATTTAATTTATAAAGAAGTTAGTGATGCAAATATCGATAAAATTCAAGATGTTACCTACAAAATGGGTGGAGTTGTTAGGACAATATTTAATTATGGCGATGTTCTTATTCAAACAGCCTCAGAAGTACCTAACTTTGAATTTTTAGCAGTTCCAAAACCAGATCAGGTCGTCAAAGTTTTGCAGGATCTTCGTATAGAAGAACAACAGGAAGCGATAGAAGGGAGAGTTAGATAAATGCTTGAGCTCTCATTTTGGATGATTATTAAAGTGTTTATACTTATATTTTTAGGTATTTATGTTATTTTTTCACTTGTAGTAATTAAACAAATATCTTTAATGATACAAACAATTGAAATTGGATTTGAAAAACAGCTTAAACTCTTAGGTTATCTCCATTTCCTTTTTTCAGTAGCTGTCTTAGTCTTCGGACTTCTAATATTGTAAGGTCGATATATAATAAATTAATGCCTTTAAAGTTAACCTCAACCATCGCTAATAATAAACTTGATAACGTGGGGAAAGTTTGGCTTCAAGACAATAAAATATTTTTAGAAGTACATCCTGATTGTGGCGCAATTTTAAAAAGAGGGAGTAATATTGTCACTTTAGTTAAAGAAGGCAAAACTTTAAGTAAAGTTTCTGGTGTTCCACAAATCGGGGATAAATATACCATAGAAAGAGGTTTTGAAAAATTAACAGTAGAAGTTGATGAACAAAAAGAATTTAAACCGCCTGAAATATATGTTAATGAAAATGACTTAAATGAAGGAAGTGATCAAAAAAGAAAAACAACACTAACTGCTGGGGGTTTGCTTTTGACACTTTTAGTTATTAGTGTTGTTCTTGGAATAAACCAAAAAAGAAATAATGAAATACAAAAAAGCGGAGATGCAAAATTTACAGTAGCACTTGAAAAATATGAAAGTTCTCTTGACTTAAAAGTTGAAAAGCCAATTTCAAGAGATAATTTTCAGGAAGCTAAAAAAATAGTTGATGAATTAAAAAAGAGTAATTACAAAAATGAAAAATTAGATGAATTATCAGATAATATTCTAAAAAATGAAGCAATTATTTTAGGTGAGAAAACAGTTGAAATAAAAGAATTTTTAGATCTAACACTTCAAATCTCTGGTTTTAGTGGAAAAAATATGGTTTCATCAGGTGAGGAGATTTTTATATTTGACGAAAAAGAAAAACAAATTATTAAGGTAAATTTAAAAACTAAAGGAGCTAAAATTGAAGCAAACAAAGAAAAAGCAGAAGGAGCAATAAGTATTGGTTCGTATGAAGATAGACTATTTTTAAATAAAAATGATGGAATATATGAAGTAGATGGGGTTTCAAAAAAGAAAATAGAAAGAGATTGGAATGATACAAAACTAATTTATTTTTACGCAGCAAACGCATATTTACTGGATAAAGATGCTAACCAGATTTATAGATTTACAGGAAGTATTGGCGGATTTGGTACAAAATCTGGCTGGTTAGCGCCTGGAATTGAGATGGATCTTTCAAAAATTAGTGATATGGTAATTGACGGCTCAATTTGGCTTCTTTCGGAAACAGGCAGGGTTACAAAACTTATAAATGGTAACCCAACACAAATTACATTAAATGGAATACCTGCAACACTTGAAAAACCAACTGCAATTTATACAAATGAAAAACAAGAATTTGTATATATTTTAGAAAAAGAAAAAGGAAGAGTTGTGGTGATAGATAAAAAGGGTGAATTTAAAATGCAGTACACAAGCGAAAATCTAAAAGAAACAGATGATTTAGTGGTTAGTGAGGAAGAAAAGAAAATTATTTTGCTATCAAATTCAAAACTAATGTATTTTGAGATAGACTGAAATGTTTGAGCCTACCGTACTACAATTTAACATTATTTTGTAGCTTGACGGGCTACAGTTTAATGTTAAAATTAATTATGGTTTTAATTAAAAGAACGATTGAAAAACAAATTGAAAGCTATTTGTCATCAGACAGCAATAAAATATTTTTTATATGGGGGCCAAGACGCTCAGGTAAGACGACTGTTTTAACTGAACTTTCTAAAATGTTATCTGTTAGGCTTTTTAATTTCGATGTCATAAGTGATAGGCAATTATTTGTTCCTACTCGAGAAGCACTTTCTAAGATCGCACAAGATAACAAAACAATACTAATTGATGAAGTTCAAAATTATCCTGAGGGAACAGTTGCACTAAAAATTTTGCACGATGAATTCAAAATTAAAATAATTGCAACAGGAAGTAGTGAACTTAGGCAGAAGACAAAAGATTTTGATACTTTAGCAGGTAGGTCTATTGAACATTATTGTTTGCCTTTGTCGACATATGAAATATTTGAAAACTCAAAAGTTTCTAGAGTAGAAGAGGATAGTTTTGTTAGAAAGATGCAAATGGATTTACAAATATTTGGAAGCTATCCAGAAGTGTATTTGGCTACAAATTTAACTGAATCCGAAAAGATAGATCTATTACAAGATCTTTTTGATAAATATGTTTTAAAAGATATTATAGATATTTACGACTTAAAAAATGAAAAATTAGCTAAAGATATATTAACGAAGATTGCTCTTCAAATTGGTTCAGAAGTTTCAGTTAGAGAAATAGCGAACGACCTAAAAGCAACAGTGTCGACAGTATCAAATTATATTGAAATCTTTATTAAAAATTACATACTAATTCCGCTTCCATCATTCAAAACTAACATAAGACGAGCCGTATCAGAAAATAGGAAGCTCTTTTTTTACGATCTTGGTATAAGGAATATATTAGTCAGAGATTTCAGAGAATTAAAATTAAGACCAGACAAAGGTGGTGTTTTTGAGAATTTTATAGTTTCTGAAATTGAAAAACAAAAGAGAAATCTAAAAGCCAAGCAAACAGTTTATTTTTACAGAGAGTATGGAGGATTAGAAGTGGATTTGGTTTTGGAAGATTATAAAAAGCAATATAAAACATTAGAAATTAAAAGTAGTGATAAAAAAGTAAAGGATATTTTTCCAATTAAACACGATTTTGAAATCATAAACCCCACAAATTATTTTGAAGTAATTAAAAACTCAATTAAATAATTTTCAAAAGATTGTTTCGCTATCAAATTCAAAACTAATGTATTTTGAGATAGATTAATTAGGGATAACATTTTGATTACTTGATGGTTGTTGGGGAGATGACAATGACGGATAACTTGGACACCTTCCTAATTTATGACAAAGCACATCGCAGTAATTCATATTTCTACCAACTGGCCTTTCGTTAGTAGGAATCGAATTTTGATAGTTGATCGTAATAGTATTTGCATTGAACCCTGTCCCATATTGACAGGCTGCTTTCCACCATTCTTCCTTATTATCCATACTCATTGATCCCGTTGCATTACAATTATTTAATTTTCCGGAGAGTAAAAGTAAATATCTTGCCATCAATTCAAAAGAGTCAACTATATTACACCTAGACAATTTACCATCGTAATCGCCACACATCCCAATATCATTATCCATTTTTTCATCACCACAGGTTAGAAAATCGGCAGTCTCTTTCTTAAATTGTCCCACACCAATTGCCCCCGCTCCGTTTTCTTGCGTACACTGATAACTGTCTGGATTTGCTATATAAGGTAATGACTCAATTTCAAAGATTCCTCTTAATAGTTCTTCCGGGACATTATATTTTTTTGAAGCATTACTAATTCCTTTATTAACTTTTTCCATACTAAATGAGCAGTCTCCACTATCCAAACTCGATGTACATAAGTTTCCATTTGCAATAGGGGAGCCATAGCCTTTTGGTCGTAGCGCAGTTTGTATTCCATTTAAAAAATATTCATAGACACTCCCTAGATGAGGGAAATATATTTCAGGATTTGGGGCTACTGATCCTCCTGGGTTTTCCACTTTTAATAGTTCGACGTTTTCAGAACTCTCCTTATTGTTTAGGATATATGTTGCATTGGAAGAGGCTGGTATATCTGCAATACATGTTACAGGTGAGCCATCTTCTATTTTTGGAAAAATTCTTCTAAATGTTGATCCTGCACCACCAACGGAATCCTTCCAAATCTCATTTAGATAAGGAGATTTTGTTACAAGGCTAATCTGCGCATAGATATCTGACGAACAATCGAATACTGGTTCTGGTGGTAGTGGAATGCCAAGTGGATTTAACCCAGGGCTTTTCTTTTTACCTGTATCTTTACATCGAATTTTATCTACCTTATAGGTAGCTTTAAATACAATTTGATGCTTAGTCGAAGTATTTTTGAATGTCAAATCGTCGCCGGGATTTGTTCTGGCATTTATAATTTTACAACCCAATGGATTGGTTTCGGTAGAACTCGGAATCTCTTTATTATTGACTCCATCTTGGGGGAGAAAAGTACGATTTAGATCTTTAAGTGTTGTAGCTGTTTCAATTGTATGAGGAAAATATAATTTTGGAAAAGAAATTATTTCATAATCACTTTTTGATAATATTGCATCTTGGCTAGGGCTTCTTACCGCAACATGGTTGTATACCTCTGACCCCTTTTTGTCTGTAGTGTTTGAAAGAGGGATATATTGATAGAAATCTGCAAACGGGTTTGTGTGTAATTCTGCAATACCTGGAATTTTAAAATCGGCACAAATTAGTAAATAATTTTTAAAAATAGCAAATGGAAAAAAACATTCTTTTCCCCGCCATTCCTGATACGCTTTTTTATAAAAGACGTCTTTTTCAAATTGCCACGGAAAGGGAGGAATAGTAGAATCCCATCTTTTACTGCCATCCCAACCGTCAATAACTTTAAGAGATTCAATAAAACCTGTTTCTTTACCTTCCCACCATTTAAGTAACCTATATTCTTTATCTTTATGTAGGTTATTTTCTCCTTCGTAGCAAGGTCTTGGAACCTCTTCGCCAAGAAATGGATTGCTTATCCCAAAAAAGTTTTTTGTTGTACAAACAACTATTTGATTATGATTGAATGTTTCTTTAGTTTCTACTAACGTTTCGTCATCAGTTATTTCTTCTTTTACTCCGGCATCATGAAGTGTTCTAAACCGCATAAATTCTAAAATAACTGATGGCGCCAATTTCTTAACAGGACCTGAAAAGTTTACTGTTTTGTCTGGACTATCAACCCCGTATTCTGCCTTTTGATTAGTTCCGGCTAAATACCAAGACAAATATTCATTCATTTTAGTTGGGTCGTCAATCAGATCAATTGGTTTTTGACTATTTGCTGTTAGCTGTGTGTTTCCAAGAATAGGTAGATCTACTTCAGATAAATCAATAACAACAGTTTTTGTTTCCTCTCCCCCGTTGTAGTCCTCCCATTCGTGGCCATCATAATCAACTTCAACATGAGCAAGTTTTACGGTTATATTATTACTACAAAGATATGCCTTTGGGGCATCTTGACACGGCGATGCTTGGTAAGGTCGTAATGAATGAAATTCGGGATCTTCCCATCCTTTTGAACTTTCGTCCCAGCAAGGTACTTTAGGATCAGGTACAGCATCGACATCATTAGTAGAAATAGGGGTGTCGTTTGTGATGTTTATTGGTGGAGGGAAATTATCTTTTTTAGGTAAACAACAAACATATGAGCTGTTGGTTGAGTCAATCTGTGGTGAACATTGACTCGCGTTTGTTGTTTCACCAAGGCAACCTGCGCTTCTAGGTTGGCACGAACCGTTTAGTGACGAACAATCTGTTGGGGTAGGGGTTGATGGGGGTGTAGGAATAGTGTCTGAAATACATTGAATTTCAGTAGGACCATTACAGTTAAACGGACATTCTTTCTCGGGGTGGGTAAGTGGAGGACATATTTCATCAAATTGAATAGCACACCTATTTTTAAAAGTATCATATTTACAAATTAAAGATTTAGCATCGATTGGTATTGTAAAGAGAATAAATAAAAGAGAAATGATAGAAATAAAACAAAACTTTTTTAAAACACTACTCATGGATACAATTATACAGTACAAATGGAATGTGTGGAGATGGAGGGAATCGAACCCTCATCCGAAAAGTAAATTAAAAATTTTCTACAAGCTTAGATAGTTTATTGTATGTCCTTTTTCTCTAACCAACTATCAGGATGGTAAAAAGTAAAGTTATCTTTATTTCGCAATTTATTCGTAACTAAAAATAAATTACTACTTCCGATTTGGTTGACACCCAATAGATTCAATCGGAATTCGAATCTAAAGGACGATAATTAATTGTATGCAGGATATGCAAACGCATAATTATAAGCTAAAACGTTTTGTCTTGCTTGTATTTTTTGATATCTTTTTAACAAGTGTGTATCAAACTTGGCTTGCTAATTTTTAAAAGTGCGTTTCCGTCGAAACCGGTCATCCCCATATTAAATAATAACCAATAATCAATAACCAATAAACAAATCAATAATCTTTACTTCTAAACTCTCTTTCTATATCTCTTTCAATATCTTTTCTTTTTATAGAATCTTTTTTTTGGAACTCTTTTTTAGATTTTCCAAGAACTAGTTCAATCTTAATTCTACGGCCATTATTATACATTGAAATAGGCACAATTTGCAACTTTTTTTGTTTCATTTTTGTTTCAATTGCTAATATTTCATTTTTGTGTAAAAGTAGTTTTCTAATCCTAGACGAATCGTATTTGTTAGCGTTTTCAACAGGGATATTTGCGTTTATTAAAAACATTTCACCACTCATAATTTTTGCATATGATTGTGATAAATTAGCTCGACCATCTCTAAATGATTTAGCTTCAATTCCTTTTAAAACAATACCTGCCTCCAGTTTTTCTGGTGTTAACTCGTAGTCAAATTTTGCTCTTTTGTTAAAAACTTTCATAATTAGTATTATATAGCAGAATGGGTATTTTAGATTTTTTATTTCCAATTTTTTGCCTTGAATGTAAAAAACAGGGCAAATATTTATGCGAAACTTGCATTGAAAAAGTACTTGATGGTACTTTTGGAGTAAATAACTTTGCTATTTTTAAATACAAAGGCGTTGTCAAAAAAGCAATCGTTGCTATTAAATATAAATTTGCATCAGATGTAGCTACTGAACTTGTGGATTTGGCCATAACTAGATTAAATTCAAAAAAATTTCATGACATTACACTTATTCCAATACCCATGCATCAAATATCTGAAAACTTTAGAGGATTTAATCAATCTATACTTTTAGGAGAAAAAATTGCAAAGAAACTAAATTGGAAATTTATACCTGATCTTTTGATCAAAACAAAAAACACAAAACATCAAGTTGGACTAAAAGGGGATGATCGACGCAAAAATCTAAAAAGGGTTTTTGAAGTAAATCCTAAATATTTATCTAATAAGTTAAATATTAACTCATTAATTTTATTGTTTGATGATGTTTACACTACAGGGACAACTATTAAAGAAGCAAAAAGAGTATTAAATAATAATGGATTTAAAAAAGTTTATAGTCTAACGATTGCAAGGTAAGTTTAGGGTAGCTGACAACCTGTTTTTTCTGATAGTTTTTCAAAACTAACTTCACCTGTTTCTTTTGATCCATCACTAAAAGTCCAAGTTGGGTAACTCTGAATTCCGGCCTCTTTACAAACATCTAATTGATTTTTACCATCTGATGTTGAACATTCTATATATGTTACTTTATCAATAGATTTACCAAACATTTTTTTCTGGGTTCTACAATGAGGACACCAAAAAGCACCATAGAATTTTGCACCTTTTTCAGTTAAACAACTTGCAAATTGATCATATTTACCACTACTATCATTTCTGCTGTTTTTAACTAAAAGAATTGAAAAACCAACAATGACAAGAAGTACAACAATTGAAGTAATTACAAACTTTTTATTTGAAATCATAAAATATTGTAGCAAGATCCAGAATTAATTACTAGATTATCCAATAAAACTTAATCCTAATATACCTACTAGTGAAACGATAATACCAAGTTTTTGTTGTTTTGATATTTTATCTTTAAAAACAATTGATGACGCAATAATAAAAACAAGTGGGGCAGCACCTGCAAGAGGAGAAACAATTGACGCATAACCTTTTGAAAGACCAAGATTTAGAGCAATGTCCCCGGACCTAATTAAAAGTGAAGATAGTATAAGCGTTCCAAGAATTAATTTATTTTTAATAATCTTTATCTTGCTTTTTTCCTTAATAATTATTTTTGCAAAATAAAGTGCTACTGGAAGAGTTAAAAAAGAAATGAAGTTAGGTAAAAACCAACCATATTGATTTGAAAATAATCTAAAAAATGTAAAATAAATTGAAAAAATAATCGAGGCAGTGAGTGCATATTTTATCCCTAAATCAAATTTTAATTTTGTAGAAAATAGTTCTTTTAGATCAACTGAACATAAAAAAATACCAGTAAATACAATAATTACCCAAAAAACCTGACTGGTTGCTAAAGGATCTTTAAAGATTAAAGCTGATAAAACAAGGACAACTGCAGGAAAAGATTGAATAATTATTCCAACAACTGACGCACTAGATTGTTTAAAACCCTCATTAACAAAAAAGTTTGCTAAAACGTATAAAGTTCCAATTGCTAGATTACCCAGTAAAAGTGGTAGAGTTATTTTTGAAAAATCTCCCCAAACAAATGGTAATACCAAAAGCGAGATCTCGATTCCAAACAAAAATTGATAAAAAGTTGTCAAATATGAGCCAATTTTTCTAGATGAAAATATTCCAAATACATCACCAAGCCCCCAACCAATAAGGGGGATTATTGCTAAAATTAATGCTTCAGTATTCATAATTTGGCGGTGAGGGTGGGATTCGAACCCACGACAGCCAAAAAAGACTGTATTAGTTTTCAAGACTAACCTGATCGACCACTCCAGCACCTCACCAAATTGGTCTGTGTTTTAAGCGGAGAGTGTGGGAGTCGAACCCACTAGTCCCTTGCGGGACACGGTTTAGCAAACCGTTCTCGTTGACCGTCTGAGTCACTCTCCTTAAACTTCAATAATCTTTGGTTACTTGAACCAATTATTTTCAGATAATCCTGCACCTCCTGTGAATTATACAGCCAAACCCTTCTTTTTTCTAAAGCAGAAACTATTTTAGGATGTAACCCGTTTGCTTTTAGCGTATTGTAAACAAAATTTGCAATTGGTACAGAATGATTAGTAAAGATAAGTTTTTTGTATGAATATCTTTTTTTATTTACATAATATCTATGAATTGCAATGCATCCGTCAGTGTCCATTAATCCTCTACAACACATAGTGCTATATTTTTTACTCTTTTTAACCCAAGATGGTATATCAACCTGCTGCCTTACTTTATTGCCAACTTTTAATCCTATTTTTTTTAAATATTGTACTAAATTCATCCCGTTGTAATAAATTGAATCTGCAAGGCAATTTTTGCGATGCAATATTTTTGGGTACTCGCCAAATAAGCTATTACATAAGTTTTGAACGTAAACAATATAATAACTATCTGCAACCCTGTTAAGGGTTATCGCAATATGTAAGTCTGTAATTCCGCCGTCTCCTAGCATGATTCCAACGAATTCTGCGAGTTTATTACTATGACCTGGTTTTTTAAATGTTTTTATCTGGGGTATTATTCCTCTTTCCCTCATAATTTTTAGTGCATTACTTCCTCCTTTTCTTCTGCCTTCGGGGGTAGCTGGGTTTCCGTAAAGCTTTTTAAAAGCCATACCACCTATACTCCCGTTTATTTTTTTATACTGCCCCCATCTTTTTTCTAGCGCATCTACTTTTTCTGGAATTTTAATTTTATACAGGTTAGACAGTTTTATAACAGCCATTTTTGATATAGCGTATTTTTCTCTTTTCCAATCCCTGAAGTTTCTTGGTGAAGTTTGTACTATTTTAGCTATGTTGTCTATGTTTAGGTTGCTTTTTTGTAACACCCTTATTATAAATTTATTTTGGTCTCCGACCCTAAATTTTAGATGGCTTTCCATGACGGCTTGGGTATAACTCCATTATATACTTTATTTAATAATAAATGTATACTTAATTCTATGAATCCTGTTGATACTCAAACAAATCAAGAAGTTAATAACACACCACAAAATGAGTCTGGTTTTGTTAAAAAGCCTGATTTAGAAAAAGATTTAGTAACTTGGGTAGCTCCAAGTAGACCTTTTAAAAGAAGAGATAAACAGTTTTATCTAACTACTATTTCAATTGCAGGTATAGTTTGTTTAATTTTGTTTTTAGCAGAAGGAGCAATGCCTGTAATTTTGATTATTTCATTAATTTTTCTTTACTATGTTATGAGCACTGTTCCGCCTGAAAATATTGAATACAAAATTACAAACAAAGGAATTAAAATTTTAGGCAAAAGAACTGATTGGCAAAATTTAGGTAGATTCTGGTTTATAAAAAGATACGATAATGAAATTTTGGTTGTAGAAACAAATTTCTTACCAAATAGAATGGAAATGGTAATTGATTCAAGCAAAAAAGAAGAAATAAACAAAAAACTTTCAGATTATTTAGTTTATGAAGAAATTTCCCCATCAAATTTAGATAAAGCTATAGATTGGTTTAGTAAAAAACTCCCACAATAACAGAAAAAATAAACTTAATAAGTTATAATACAAGCTATTAATGCACTCGTAGTTCAACGGATAGAACATGACTTTGCGGAAGTTAGGATACAGGTTCGATTCCTGTCGAGTGCACAGCTGGAGGATGGGCGGGACGGTAACGCGTTGGTTTCGAAAACCAATTCTCGCAAGGGATAGCAGGTTCGACTCCTGCATCCTCCGCATTTATTTATTTAAATGTAAATGATAAAATACGTATAAATGAAAAATAATAATGAAGTGTTGGTTGGCGGGGCAATAGTTTTTAAGGAAGGTAGAACAAAAAAACTATTTTTACTTTCAAAAAATAATAGTGGTGATTTTGAAATACCTAAGACAACAGTTAGAAGAGGCGAATCTTCAGTTAGAGCAGTAATTAGATACACATCAGAACAAGGAAATATGAACGCTAGAGTTTTGGATGAAGTTGGAAGAACTACAGGTTCTGCAACAGTAAACGGAAGACAAATAACACAAAAATACATTTATTATCTAATGTTTTTTAAAGCAGGGGCAGAAGTTATGGGAATGGGGGATGTGGCTTGGTTCGATAAAGATCAAGTAAATAGAAAATTAGCACTTAAAAGAGAGAAAGACATGATTAAAATAGCTAGCAATATGATTAAAGAGTGGGAAAAAGCAAAAAAGAAAAAGTAAACGGAGTTTCTTCAATCGATGCATCTTCGAATTTTGATATAATTGGAAAGTTTTTAGGATAAAAATCAGGAGGAGTCGGATAGCGGATCATTCCACAGACTTGGAAAGTCTGCGGCTTAACAGCCTCGCGAGTTCGAATCTCGCCTCCTCCGCAAAATATTGACACTTTGTACATAATTCTGTAATATATAAATATGACAAAGACATTACCCATCACTAAGGCGCGAGAAGAATTAACTAGTTTGGTTGATAAAGCTCAAAAGAGACTCGATGAATTTATAATAACAGTTAACGGAACACCCGCAGCTGTTTTACTGTCGGCAGCCGAGTATGATTCATGGAAAGAAACACTTGATGTTATGTCAAACCCAGGGCTGATGAAAGCTATTGCGGAGGGTGAAAAGGAAATAGACGAAGGTAAAGGACAGGATTGGGACATTGTTAAAAAACAACTTGGGCTTTAATGTTTAAAATAATAATTTCACCAAAGGCGATAAAAGAATTGAAATTGCTTAAATTTATACACAAGGAAGCAGTTAATCTGGTAATAGATGATTTAAAAGAAGATCCCTTTTTTGGTAAAAAACTAAGAGACAATTTGTTAGGTAAATATTCATATAGGATTGGAGTTTATAGAATTATATATAAAATAAATGAAATCAGTAACATTGTGTATATTATGTCAGTAGGTCATAGGGAAACTGTTTACAATTAGTATATAATTCGCATAATATGCAAGGTAGTCAAATAGAAGAGGTTAAAAACAAAGTAGATATTGTTGCTTTAATTTCAGAATATATAGAAGTTAAAAAAGCAGGTAGAAACTACAAAGCAAACTGCCCATTCCATGGTGAAAAAACACCATCGTTTATGATTACTCCCGAACTTCAGATGTATAAATGTTTTGGCTGTTCAAAAAGTGGTGATTGCTTCACTTTTCTAGAAGAACATGAGGGTATGGAATTTGGTGAAGCACTAAAATATCTAGCTGAAAAAGTTGGGGTTAAACTTATTTTTAATAATCAAAATGAAACTAGCGAAAAGGAAAAAATATTAAAAATAAATAAAGAAGTTTTTAATTTCTATAAATTTGCACTAACCAAGCACCCGAAGTCAAAAAAAGTATATGAGTATTTAACAAAAGATAGGGGACTTAGTGATGAAAGTATTAAAACTTTTAATATTGGATATTCACCCGAAGATTTTAATTTACTATCAAACTATTTAGTAAAAAATAAAAAACAAAACATAAATGAACTCCAAAAATATGGAATACTTGTAGGTCGTGGAATAGATAGATTTAGGGGTCGTGTAATATTTCCACTATTTGACCATAAAGACAATATCGTAGGTTTTGCGGGTAGAATTCTTCCTTGGCAAGACCAAAAACAAGCAAAGTATATAAATTCACCAGATACACCTTTATATCACAAATCAAAAGTTCTATATGGCTTAAATATTACAAAAAGTTACATTAGATCTTTAGGTTTTGCTGTTGTTGTTGAAGGAGAGCTTGACATGATTTCATCTTTTGCCTCCGGCCTAAAAAATGTAGTTGCTATAAAAGGATCAGCCCTAACAGAAGACCAAATAAGACTTATTGGCAGGTTTTGTAACAAAATAATTCTTTGTTTAGATTCAGATTTTGCAGGAGATGAAGCTGCTAAAAGGGGCGCAATATTGGCAGTAAACATGGGTTTTGATGTAAAAGTAGCTACACTCATTGGATTCAAAGATCCAGATGAAATAGCAAGAAAAAACCCCGAAAGTTATAGAAAAGCAATAGATGAGGCAATAGATATTTGGGATTTTTTGATTGATCAAGTATTTAAAAAATATGACTTATCAACCGGGAGTGGAAAATCTCATATTTCCCGAGAAATAACACCTCTTTTGGGACTGATTCAAGATAAAATAGTGCAAAATCATTACATCGAAAAAGTTGCAAGGATGCTTTCTGTCCCAACAGAATCAGTTGGCGAAGAGGTTAAGAAGCATCAATTAGTAGTTGAAAAAATAGATAATAATAAAGAAACATATGAAAAAAAAGAAAAAAATAGAAAAGAATTATTGGAAGAAAAATTATGTATAAATGGAATTAGAAAAAACAAAGACTTTTTTAAAGACAAAGAAAAATATAATTTAATTACTTCAAAAAATGTACGCAAGATTATTGATATTCAGTTATCAGGTGGTGAGTTGCCAGAGGAGCTAAAACAAATTTATGCAGAAATGGTAATGGAAAATTCGGAAGATGAAGAGCTAGATATTCTTATTAAGGAACTAAAAATACTTAATTTAAAGGATAAACTACTTGAAATTGGAAACAGATTAAAACTAGATGACGAAGATAGGAAGGCTCTAGAAGAATTTAAAAAATATAGTAAAGAACTTTCTACACTTTAATCTGGTATAAAAATACAGTATAATTGGGCTTCTTACTATGGTTAGAAAACAAGTTGCAGAAATACTAACAAAAGCTAGAGATCAGGGATTTTTAACTCAAGAAGAAATATTGGAGATTTTTCCAGACGCAGAAGATAGAATAAAAGAGCTGGATGATTTGTATGATCAGCTTCTTTCGGAAAATATTGACGTTTTTGAATCAGTAACTACTGAAGAGGGTGAATTTTTAGACACTTCAAAAGATAAGCTAGATAAAGAAATTGAAATGCTAACCCGTTTGGAGGGTATAGAATCAACAGATCCAGTCAGGCAATATTTAAGAGAAATTGGAAGAGTAACACTACTTCAAGCAGAAGACGAAATTGAATTTGCTAAAAAATATGAAAAGGGAGATAGAAGATCAAAAGATAAATTAACAGAAAGTAATCTTCGTTTAGTCGTTTCAATTGCTAAAAAATACATAGGAAGAGGACTGTCACTTCTTGATCTTATTCAAGAAGGTAACCAAGGGCTAATCAGGGCTGTTGAAAAATATGATTGGAGAAAAGGTTTTAAGTTTTCAACTTATGCAACTTGGTGGATAAGACAGGCAATTACTAGGGCAATAGCTGATCAAGCAAGAACAATTAGGATTCCTGTCCATATGGTAGAAACTATAAATAAGCTTTATAGGATAAGTAGAAGACTAATGCAGGAATTAGGAAGAGAACCAACACCTGAGGAGATTGGAGCAGAAGTAGAATTAGAGCCAGACAGAGTACGAGAAATATTTAAAATTGCACAGGAAACAACATCACTTGAAGCTCCCGTTGGTGAAGACCAAGAAAGCATATTAGGAGATTTTATTCCGGATGAGAGTCAATTATCGCCTGTTGATCAAGCAAGTAAGCAACTTTTAAAAGACCATTTAGATGAAGTTCTTGGAACATTAACTGAAAGAGAAGCAAAAGTTTTAAAACTTAGATTTGGTTTAGAAACTGCAAAACAAATGACACTAGAAGAAGTAGGAAAAGTATTCGGAGTAACAAGAGAAAGAATTAGGCAAATTGAGGCAAAGGCACTAAGAAAACTTAAACACCCAAGCAGAAGAAAGAAACTTCAAGATTATCTTGATTGATCGATTGACAAATTATTTTCAATAATTGGTATATTTATTCTCGTGTCTGGAAAATTTAAATTATCAATCTCTTTTTTAAATTCATTAATCTGTTTTTGATTTTCATTAAGTTTTGTCTGGGATTTAGGTGATTCTTGAATTATATTTGGTTTCTTAAATAAACTTTGATTAGTTGCTCCATTATTTCTAAAAGGTGATAGAAGTAATCCAAGAATTATTATTAAAAACATAAATCCAAAAAGTGAAGTAGATGTAATATAGGCGAGTTTGCGTAATTTAGGGTTTGGCATAAACTCTGCAAATTTTGTATCAATTTCTAATAATTTGGGAGATATTTTTGATTTAAAATTAGACAAAATCACCTTTATTTTATTTAATATTTCTTTTACCACGAAGCGGTTATTATTTTTTTCCATATTTTATTTTACCTTTTTGTAATAATTACATTTTCAAGTTCCATAATAAATCCATTAAGTCTATATAAATTTGCTTTAACTTTAGATATTTCTTCAATTGCATCCTCATATCCTGATTGTCTTTGATATTTATCTTCACCAATAATCTTTTCGCTTGCTACCTTTGTTAAATTTTCTATTTCTGATATTAAACTTAACTCTCTTTCTATATCGTTAAACCATCTTTTAAATAAATTTTCATCAGCTCTACCTAGTGTTGCTAAACTATTAGCCTCATTTTTTAGCACCTCATAGATTTTTAGATGTTTATTTTTAATTACAACACTATCGCCTAAGCTGTTGTAACTTAATGTATAGTAAATTGTTGGCAGTGTTTCTGTTTCAAACTTATTATCTTCCTCTTTTGATTTTTGTATGACTTCTTCTAAAGTAAATTCCTTTTTGTATTCATTTTTTCTGTTTGCAAACCATTCAATTTCTTTATCTACTTTTTCGTATATTTTTGTTTTTTGGTCATTATTCAAACCTGTTGATTCGAATGTTTTCATTCGAAGCATTGCCAAATAGTTTTTGATATACTCATTTCTACTTTTGGTAAATTCAAAACTACTAAGTCTAAATTCTTCTTTTAAGGAAAGTGTTGGGTTTTTGTTATACGAAGCCTTTTTTAAATTAAAATCAAAAAGTTTTGTTTTATAGTTATCCTCGCTAAATATATAATCCTGTCTTGCTTTTTCAAATGTAAAATCTTGGGCTACAGAAAAAGAGGTATATACAAACAACAAAGTAACTATAGTAAATAGAACCAGTTTAATTTTCATTAATATATAATATAACAAATATGGACAAATTTGTATCAAGGGCGGGGGAGAAACTGGAGTTTGCATTAAAAGAATTTGAAGTTGACGTAAAAGGCAAAGTAGTTTCCGATTTTGGATCTTCAACGGGTGGTTTTGTTGATTGTTTACTAAATAGTGGTGCAGAAAAAGTATATTCCGTTGATACTTCATATGGGGAGCTTGCATGGAAACTACGACAAGATAAAAGAGTTGTTGTAATGGAAAGAACAAATGCTATGCATGTTACTTTACCTGAAAAAGTAGATGTATTAACAATTGACACCTCTTGGACAAAACAAGAAAAAGTTATTGAAAATGCATTCAAAAATTTAAAAGCTGGAGGAATAATAATTTCACTAATAAAACCACATTATGAGGCAGAGAGAATTTATTTAGAAAAAGGAAAGTTAAAAGAAGAATTTATTGAAGAGATACTCGAAAAAGTTAAACAAGATATTAAAAACAGTGGTGGAAACGTACTAAAAACTGTTGAATCACCAATATTGGGTGAGAAAGGTAAAAACAGGGAGTTTCTGTTCAAAATTCAACAAGATCGTTAAATTTCGGTAAAACAATATCTTTTATGTTTAAATCACTCGCTATTTTTTCTGATAATACCTTTCTAGCTTCATCGTCTCCATGTGTTAAGAATAACTTTTTAACACTCTTTATATTTTTAAGCCATTCCATTAATTGTTTTTGATCTGCATGTGAACTCATTCCTTGGCTGTCGTGGACTGACGCTTTTACTTCAACTCTTTGGTTATTGATGAAAACTGTTTTAGCCCCATTTAATAGTTCGCGCCCTAGTGTTCCATCTCCTTGATAGCCTACAATCATGAGTCTGGTTGATGAAAATGGTAGATAATGCTGTGCATGTCCTACAATCCTACCTCCAACCATCATTCCACTGCCTGCAATAATTACTTTTGCTTCATTTCTCTCGTGTATTTTTTGGCTTTCTTTCCAGTTTTTAGTTACCTCTAGTCCAGCAAAATCAAAAAGTTCTCCTTTTTTGTAATCTTCCTCAATATGATCATTAAACAGTTTTGGATAGTCTACATATATCTTTGTTGCTTTTTCTGCCATTGGGCTATCAAGGATGACTGGTGTTTCAGGTAAAATTTTGCCTTCTCTTTTAAGATGCCCTATTAAGTGAAGTAATTCCTGTGCTCTATCAAGTGAAAATGTTGGAATTAGAAGTGTACCACTAGTTGCTTCTACCGCATTTATTTCTGCTCTTACTGCTTCTGCTACTAATTCGTTTGGGTGAAGCCTATCACCATATGTAGATTCCATTACTACAATGTCACCAGAACTTAAAAATTCTGTTTTTTCTTCCAAAAATGCTGGAAAATTACCAATATCGCCACTAAAAATAATTTTTCTATTTTCGCTTGTTGCTGAATTATCAATAATTTCTATGCTACTTGACCCCAAGATATGACCCGCATCATATAACTTAACTAAAAAATCACCAATGTGTATTTCTTGGTGATAATCAATTGTTACAAAGTTTTTAGAAATACTCAAAACATCCTGTAAATCATATAGACTTTGACTTTGTTCTTCTTTTGCAATTTTAACTGTGTCCATCAAAGTTAGTTCTACTAGATCTTTAGTTGGGGGAGTCATATAGATGTTTCCCTTAAACCCAAGTCTGTTTAAAATAGGCAGTCTGCCACAATGATCAAGGTGTGCATGGGTTAAAATTACGGCAGTTAGTTTGGAGCCATTATAATCAAAAGGTTCGTGGTTGTATTTTTCAATTTCGTGTGGGCCTTGAAACATTCCAAGATCTATTAAAATTGCAGTTTTACCACTGCCTGATTCTAAAACATATGAAGACCCTGTAACTGTACCACTAGCTCCCAAAAATTTAATTTTCATAATATTTTATAACTTAGACAATAATTATATATAATCATAACATGTCTATTATTTGCGGACTTGATGAAGTAGGGAGAGGGGCGCTTGCTGGGCCTATGGTTTTATGTGCTGTTTGTTTAGAAGAAAATATTAATTTAAAAGAAAAATTAAAAAATTTTAAATTTAGGGATTCAAAAAAGATGACAAGACTGCAAAGGGAAGATATTTTTAGTGTTTTGACAAGTTTAGTAGTTAGTTTTGAATTAGAAACGATTTCAGTTAGCGAAATAAACGAAAAAGGGGTTGGGGTTTGCAATAGATTGGGTTTTGAAAGACTGATCTCAAAAGTTAGAGCTGATAAATATGTAGTTGATGGTAATTTAAAAATTAACAATGCAAAATCTGTTGTTAAAGCAGATAGTTTTATAGACAGTGTAACTGCAGCTGGAATTATAGCTAAAGTAATAAGAGATAAAATGATGTATGGACTGCATAATTTATTTCCAGAATATGATTATCTAAATAATGTAGGCTATGGAACTAAAAAACATATCGAAGCAATTAAAAAATTTGGAAAAACAGAACACCACAGAGATCTGTTTTTGAGGAAGATTATTTGATAAGTACTCATTAACTAAACCTTTAGAGTTTATGATACTATTGCTCTATATGGCAAAAATACTTGTCACTGGTGGGGCGGGTCATGTAGGATCACATATTGTTGAACAACTACAGAGAAAGAAAAAGAATCATGTTGTATCACTAGATAATTATTTCAATGGCTCAGTTAAAAATCATATTCAAGGTGCGACCTACATCAAAGGCGATACTAAAGATATTGAGAATTTAATTCCGCACGATATCGATATGATATATCATCTTGGTGAATATGCGAGAATCGCTCCATCAATAAATGAACCAGAAAGAGTTATTGAAATGAACATTGTTGGGACAACTAGCGTTTTAGAGTATTGCCGCAAATATGGTTCGAAACTTGTTTACGCCGCTTCTAGTACAAAATTCGCTTCTGACGGGAAAGAAAGAAACGCAAATATATATTCTTATACAAAAGCAGCAAATGTTGATTTGATAAACAACTATGGTAAATGGTACAACATACCGTATGCAATCTGTTACTTTTATAATGCATACGGACCAAGAGAAAACGGTGTTGGGAAATATGCGACATTGATTGCTAAATTCGAACAGATATATTTAAGCGGTGGAGTATTCACTATTGATAAGCCGGGAACACAGAAGAGAAACTTTACGCATGTTTCAGATTTAGCAAGAGGCATGATCATGGTTGGAGAAAAGGGATATGGAGATGGATATGCCTTAGGTCATAGGAAGTCTCATTCAATCTTGGAAATTGCTAAAGCATTTGGAGGGGAAATTGTTTACACTGATAACTATTCAGGAAGATTGAAGTCGGGTAAATCACCTAACAAGGCAAGAGAAGAATTGGGATGGGAAACAACAGTTGATGTAATTGATTATATAGAAGAATTTAAGCGTAAAAATCCAATTAATGTCTTATTTAATAAATCCACCAAAAACCAAAATGAGTAGAGTAGAGGTGATAATTCCAAAAAGTAAAACTGTTTGTAAAAACAGCTTTATGGAATCATTAATTCCGTTTAACAATAACATAACTTAAATACACCTCAAAAATACTAAGAGGAATGGCGATAGACAAGATTGAAATGGGGAATACTTGAAGGTTATATAAAGTAATCCACATCATTAAGAAACTAACTAGCCAAGTAATCATAATTGTTTCAAATTTTGAGAATTTTTGACTAAGTTTAAAAATAAAAATAGCTAGTAGAAAACTCCAAACAGTCCAAAGAATTCCGTTTATAGGAAGTGTTTCAAATTTTAAATTTAAGTTTCCATAATGGTCAATCCAAAAATTTTTGAGTATTATCTCATTCCTAAAAAATTCAGATAGAGTAATCCAAATTCCAGCCAGAAGTATTTTTGTTTTGGTTGTCATTAAAATTATTATATAATAACTTTTGCTTCCCGAGATAGACAACATTCGAAACTGTTATCTATTCCACCCCACACCGTATTTCACTATTGTTCTTTGGAAAAGAAAAGAATCTTTCTAATGAATGTCAGAAAAGTTTGATTGAACAAGATGTTTATCTCGCAAATTCTACAAAATTTGTTAGCGTCTGGGGACTAGAACCACATTTACCTTTCGGATTTAAACCGATACGGAGTTTATCGGCGCTCGGCATAGTCAGGAGGATGCTCTTTGCCACACCTTCTAATCTTGACTTTGTGTCGTAACAATACACCGTACCGTCAGCCGAGACCTGGCTAAAGTCTCTATTAACTTTTCCGGAATTTACCGGCACGAATTGGTACGAAGCGCTTGGTAGACCGACACTATTCCCTGAATTTCCCATAGAGATGGTCTGCTTATCGGTCTCCATGTTTTCGTAAACCAGCGCCAGGTGAGGATCATCGTTCTGCAACTTGCCGGTCAAGTTGTAAAACCATACACCCTGGGCGGTAAGGGGAATGTCAACATCAACCGTACCGCATCTCGGTTCTTTTGTCCTGACACCGTTATTGGGACCGATGAGCAGTTTATAGAACTGATCTTTCTGAGAGTCTTTAAAATAATCCAAAAAACAGGCTACATAATTTCGGTCAGCGCTCCATCGAGCCGGATTTGCTCGCGGTATTTCTGGTTCGCGGTAGTCGCTCATCCAAATGTCCAGCATCCCCGAACGCTCACTGCCCGCCGTTCCAATCTCTTCGCCAGACTCCACCTTTAACTTGAACCCGTAAAAATCACAACTTTTGTAGGTACGACCACCGGTTTTATATTCGTTGCAACTAGTTACAGCTTTATCAACTGCTGCCTGCAGTTTGCCCGCAATGGTGCCAACATGACCGAACTTTCCTTTTACATCTTTGCATGGCGAAAAATCTATCGCCCAGTCAGTGATCCCCCCGGGCTGTTCACTATTTGAGATTTTATATATCCACATATCAGCTGGAGCGATTAGACTTTTTCGACCTGAGGCTCGAATCACCGCGGCTGGGCGCTGGGGATCATATATTTCAACGTAGATATGATCGGTTGGGAAGGTGTGACTTGAAGGGTTCAGATTTCCCAGAGGAATTATCTTTGAATAATCACCTTCTTTGACTGGAAATGTGCTGAATACTTCTTTACTTTTCCCACATGATGGAAGTGACGCAAGTGATTGATCAACGCCAAACGATGTATAGGCTTCCTGCTTTTTGGTATCTGTACTAACCCTGTCGATGGCGGGACCCACGTTTGTGTTTATTTTTCGACGCTCTTCATTATGCTTACTAAGCAATATCAATCCAAGAATTACCACTAGCACAACCGTGGTTGCCAAACCTACTCTCCATTTATTTTTCTGTATACAACCTATCATTTTGAAAATAGTCATAAATATATTGTATACGAAATCATATCCTTGGTGAAGCACTTGGGCTGTAACCATTGAAACTATATGGTAGGCTAGATGGAAAAAATGCAAATAAATTAGGGGTAGAGGCTGTCTCCGTGCCAGAAAATATTCGTGGATATGAAAACGTAGCCACATGGACTAGTAAAGGTCAAGAGTACTCGTCTGGGTTTGTGATCCAAATTTACAGAAAAAATAATATTTAGCTTCGTTGCTCTACACAATAGACGATGATCGAACTTATTTTTATTGTTGAAATTTAGAGACACCGAGGTAACTTCCCAAAAAAATTCCCAATATGGTTATATATACAACCCAACTTCCAAGAAATGTATTAGTTGTTCCGTTCGGAATTGAGATCAGCAAATTTAGTACAAAAACCTCAAATGCTAAAGAAGCACTATAACAAAAAGGGTTTGTTGCCTTGCTATGAGTAAACTGTTTTCCTAGGAAGATTGTTCCTGGCAGAATAACAACTAATGCAATTATGCTCCCGAGTAAAGTTGGTCTATCTCCTGTTCCAACAAAACTATAACCGATAAAGGCAGCAATTGTCCAAATGATAAAAGCCAATAAGCCAAAGAAGACATATCGTATTAAATTGTTCACACTCAAATTATACTACGCAAAACTTATATCACTGAATTATGTCGAATCAAGAAAACTAGAATTTGAAGGCTTAAATGCTGATGTTTAATTAGTTGTTTAGATTGTCAATACGCTTCAAACTATTAATTGCTCCTCGGGCACGATTCGAACGTGCAACCTTGATCTTACAGAACCCCTCTTGTTACCAAAAGGACTGGACTATCTCATCCCCGTCAGACGGGGTCAGGTATATAGTCTCTACACATTTACGTTTTTTTAACGATTTAGCTCGGGATTGTCCTAAATAATTAGGATTTCCCCGAATTAGCCTGATTTTCATCTCTGTATTACTACAAAGTGCTGCTATTTAACTAACAGGATCCTGCTCTGCCGTTGAGCTACCGAGGATTATAAATAAAATAACAAATCTGCGATTTAAAAGAACAAGGCTATTATATAGCATTTTGACTTTTAAATGTACTACAATTTATTTAGCACTTATTTTTTGGATAAATATGTATATTGACAAGTATACATACGTAAAGTAATATAAATATGCATACGTTTGAATGGAACGAAATTAAAAATAAAATTAATAAACTAAAGCATAAAGTTGATTTTGTCGAAGCTCAAAATGCTTTTTTAGATAAAAATAAAATTTATGCACGAGATACTAGTCATAGTAAATCTGAAGAACGATATTTTGTTTTCGCTAAAATAAAACGAGGAATAATAACTGTAAGATTTACTTATAGGGCAGGTACAATAAGAATATTTGGAGCCGGTTTTTGGAGAAAAGGTAAAAAAGAATATGAAAAACAAAACAATATACACAGATGAGCCAATAAAATATAAGGTAATTAAGGATATTTTTCCTCAACCAGAGGAACTTGTGTTTCGGAACGAAAAGAAGCGGATCACCCTTTTCTTGTCTGGTAATACAATTACTTTTTTCAAGAAAAAGGCTAAATCTTTAAATTCTTCATACCAAACCATGATTAGAAATCTTTTAGATTCATATGTCTCAAAAATGGCTAATGCCTAAAGGTTTAAATTTAGGTATAATCCACTAATGAAGAATATCTTTAAAATCTTCAAAAGAACTACTGTCTAAATATGAGCTGAGGTGATATATTTCTATTATGAAAACAATACTTGTTGATGCGGCTGGAACATTCACAGTAGATGGGGTAGTAGATCAAAAATTATATAAATTACTTGAGACCTATCAAAATAAAAAAATAATTCTAACTAATGCAAATGATGAGCAATTTGTTACCTATGGTCTTGTCAATTTGCCGTATGAATTATTTACATTAAAGCATAATCCAGACAAAGTTGACCCAATTTATTTTCAAAAAATGTTGGAAAGCTACAATTTAAATGCAAAAAATTGTATATATTTAGAACATAGCCCAGAAGCAGTTAAAAGTGCAGAGTCGGTAGGTATAAAATCATATTGTTTTGATGAAGAAAAAAGAGACCTTGGTGCTTTAAAAGAATTTTTAGATTCAAATTTATAGTTTTGTTACTTAATTCATACCAACTCTCACATCTGAATAATTCTGATAAATCTTCTTGACAACTATCTGGTGTACATATATTATATGTACAGTGAAAGTCATAAATAAACTAACTGAATTTGAATGGGATAAGTGGAATCTGGACAAAAGCTATTTTAAACATGGTGTTACACCAAAAGAAACTGAAGAAGTATTTATAGATGATAAATCACTTAGGATTCCGGATTTAAAACATTCTCAAACAGAGGAAAGATTTATTATAGTAGGTAAAACATTAGAAAGTAAAAACCTTTTTATAGTATTTGTAATAAGAAACAATAAAGTCAGAGTGATATCTGCAAGAAGAATGCATAAAAAGGAGGTGGAAAAATATGAAAAAATTAGTAGTAAAAAATAAAAAGATAAATAAAATACCTAAATTTAAAACAGAGAAAGAAGAAAGTCTTTTTTGGCAAAAAGCTGATTCTTTTAAATATTTAGATTGGGATAAGGCTGAAAAATGGGTTTTTCCAAATTTAAAACTTACATCAACACCAATAACAATTAGGGTTCCTGAGAATTTACTTAATCGAGTAAAGATAAGGGCTCATCAAAGGGATATCCCATATCAAACTTTGATAAAACAGTTTATATATGACGGGTTAGAGGCTTAACTTTTGTTAGCAAACAACAGCGCTACGATTTGGGCAATAGCCCGGATTTTGGCAACTTGTAACATAACCTTCATGGGGTCTTGTGTTTGTGTAGTTACAAGCAGGACATTTAAACTGTCGATCACCCTTGCTATCTTTTAATCCAAATCTAGCAACACTATTGTCAAACATATTTACACCTCCAGATATCCCACAATCTCCAGCAACAGCCCTAACAGTTTGTATACCTAGTTTAAACATTTCTTCGTGAAGACTTTGGTAAATATATATTTCTTGTTTTGGTCTGTTTTTTAACTCTAAAAACTCATCAGCTTTGTTTAAAATTGCGTTTTGATTTAAAGCAATTAATCTTGGGTCTAAAATATCTGAACATAACAAATCAATATAATTTAAAATCAAAGGCATGCAATAGGCGAATAACTCCTGAAACTTCTTTTCCTCCATAGACTCTTTATTGTTGTTAAAAATTTTAGAGAATAGTCCTTCTGGAGATGTAAATTTTTCTTGAGGTTTAACTGGAATTGGGTTTTTCAAAAACCATGCGTCTATTGGACCTTTAAATTTGTCAAAATAGTGTGGATTAAAACTCATAGCTTTTCTTATATACTCCTCATAATCATTTGAAGATCTAAACCTTGTCATTGAAATAACAATATTTCCATGTTTATCTACTGTCTTCTGATAAATATCAATGTAGTTGTTTGCATAAAAAGTACCTTCTACGATTCCAGTTCCAGATATAGAAACCATCATTGTTCCATTAGGAGTTTTTTTGTCCGTCAGTTTTTCAGTTATTTTTAAAAACCCTTCAAGTTCAGCCTGTTCTCTTTCTTGTTCTTTTGATCCGATTGAAGCTCGATATAGAATACCTCTTTCGAGAAACACTTTGAATTTTTCTTCAGGTATTAAGTTGTTAATTATATCCCCATTCTTATCAATAGAATACACAAACACACTTGTTGCCAATCCTAGTCTCTCTCTTAAGGCTGTTTTAATTTGCTTTTTTTCGTATTCTTTAAATTCTTCCACCCGGCTTTTAAAGAATGTTCTGTGAGTCCAAATTTCAAGCGCTGGGTCAAAATTTATTGCAACCATGGGAACCTCTTGACTTAGTGAGCCATAAAACCACTGTCTGGTCTGGGTTACTTCTTGAAGTTGTAATTGCAATAAATCAGCGCTCATTTTTGCTCGAAAATATATTTTGATTGCTAGTTTTCCGGCTTTGACGGTTGCGGCACAGCTAGGGGATTACACCCTTATTCCTTTAACACAATCAATACTTACAATTTAAGATATGTTAATATTTATGTAAAGTGGGAATTCAACAGACAATTAAAGATAGAGCAGATTATATTCGAGATATAGTACTGTCTGCAAATGATGGAATAGTTACAACCTTTGCTGTTGTGGCTGGTTCATTGGGTGCATCTCTTTCTCCTTCGATAGTTGTAATACTTGGTCTTGCTAATTTGTTTGCAGACGGTCTTTCGATGTCAACTGGAGCATACCTTGGTGTTAAATCTGAAATTGAATATGAACAAAGCGAAGGGAAGAAAATAAAACTAGGTCTAAGACCTCTAATGAATGGAGCTGTTTCGTTTCTTGCGTTTGGAATTGCAGGATTTATACCGCTTATTTCATATGTTTTTAAATTTGAAAATAGTTTTAATGTTTCAACTCTTTTGGTTGCAATGGCACTTCTAATAGTTGGTATTTTTCGAGGCTTTGTATCAAATAAAAATATATTTAGAACTTCAGTTGAAAACTTATTTATAGGTGGAGCTTCGGCTGTTGTTGCCTTTTATGTTGGTGAATTTGCTAAAAGATTTCTAATATGATTTGTGCCTAGCGGTAATTATGCGTTAAATATGCGGAAAATTTTTGTTGACAAAGATATTTTTGTAGAGTATCCTCTTGGCTAGAATGGGATTTAACAAAAAAGACGTAATCATTGGTTTTTTAATAATAGTTACGTTAGTTGCGGGATTTTTAATTTACAAAAAGGTTAAAACTCCAAAACCACTTTCAACTAAAACTCCAGCATCCTTTGAGTACAGGGAAGACTTTGCAGATACGTTTAGGATGGATATTCCAGAAGGATCAAGTTTAATTGAGTTAAAAGATGTTAATGGTGGTGATAGCCGTGGAATAGTTACAAAAACTGAAATATTAGTTGATACTAACGATCCAAAAAAAGACCATTTTTATCAAGTTTGGTTGGAGAAAGATAGCAAGCTAACTTCACTTGGAAAAATGACAATTGCCAAAGGTGGTTGGATTTTAGAATATTCAAGCTCAGAAAATAGTCAAGGAAAGATAATTGTTAGCCAAGAAAAGGTTTTCGACAATAATTTAGAACAAAAAATACTTGAAGGTACTTTTTAAATTTTCATATTTAGAGTAATATGAAAGTGTAGATGAAAAAGACAATTTTAATAATTATTCTATCAATTCTCACACTCTTTTTTCTTTCTTTAATAGTTAATGCATATAATTTGCAAAAGAGATATATTGATTCAAAAAACACAAGTCAAACTAAAACTGAAGAAACAAACGATAGTTTGGAAGCTGAAAATAAACCATCTATCTATAAAGACTACACAAAAGAAGAATATGAAAATGCTTTAAAAAACAAACAAGTAATATTTTTATACTTTACCTCAAATTGGTGTGCACAATGTATTGAGCAAGATAAATTGAATCTTGAATTATTTAGTGAGTTAACAACATTAGGGGTTGTTGGGCTAAAAATTCACATATTAGATAGCGAAACAACAACTGAAACAGATGCTTTGGCAAAAAAGTTTGATGTTACAAAAGAACAATCTTTTGTACTGCTTAATAAATTAGGAGCAGTTCATTTTAAACAGGTAGGTAAGTTCGAAAAAGAAAGTTTAAAACAAAAAATATTAGAAATTAGGTGATTAGTATGACAGTAAAAATATATTCAACAACAACTTGCCCATATTGCAAAATGGTTAAAGATTTTTTTGTTTCAAAAGGAATTACTTTTGAAGAAAAAATAGTGGATCAAGATGAAGTAGCAAGAAACGAAATGCAATCAGTTTCTGGTGGTTTTTTAGGCGTGCCGTTTACAGTTATAACAAAAGATGATGGAACAACTGAAACAGTACTAGGTTTTGACAAAGGAAAACTAGAAACTCTGATAAAATGATTTTTTACATTTGAAAAATGATATTTTTAAATTTTAAAACCTACCAAAGCGGAACAGGAATGCGGGCTGTTTCTATGGCTAAACTTGCTGAAGAAATATCCAAAGATAGTGGAATTAAAATTATACCTATTGTCCAGGTTGGAGACATAAAAGAAGTTATAGATAATGTCCAAATTGAGGTTTGGTCGCAAAAAATAGACCCTGTAACATTTGGGGCAAATACAGGAAGTGTTCTTCCTGAATCAGTTGTTGAAGATGGGGCAAGTGGAACTGTTTTAAATCACTCGGAAAATAGATTTGATAATTTTGAAACATTAAGTAAAACGCACGATAGAGCTAAAGAAGTAGGTTTAAAAACTTTGATTTTTGCAAAAGATTTAGAAGAATTAGAAAAAATTTGTTCACTAAGTCCTAATTACATTTCATATGAACCACAAACACTAATTGGTAGTAAAGATATTTCAGTAGCTATTGCAGAACCTGAAATAATTGTTGAGGCTTCAGAAATAGCAAAAAAAGCAGGAATTCCTCTAATAGTTGGGGCAGGAGTGCATTCTAATAAAGATGTAAGTATAAGTCTAAGTTTGGGAGCAATTGGAATTGCTGTTGCATCTGATGTAATGATGAGTAATAATCCAAGAGAAGAACTTTTGGATTTGATAGAAGGGTTTAAATAGTGGATAGAATTTAAAAATATGACAAAAATTTTTTTGGGTGCAGACCATGGAGGATACGAATTAAAAGAAAAAATAGCTACATGGCTATTTGATTTAGGTTATGACTTCGAAGATATGGGAGCGGATCATTTTGACCCGTCAGATGATTATCCTAAATATGCAGAAAATGTTGCTTCAATGGTTGCTAAAAGGCCACATTCAAAAGGTGTTTTGTTGTGTAAAAGTGGAGTAGGGGTAGAGGTGGTTGCAAATAAATTTGATGGAATTAGGGCGGCAATTGGTAAAAATGTGTTACAAGTTAAAGCCGGTCGGCGAGATGATGATATGAATGTTTTAGTAATTGCGGCAGATTTTACAGACGTTAAAGAAGCAAGGGGAATGTTAATTGCATTTTTAGAAACAAAATATGAAGAAAATACAAGGCGTGAAAGAAGACTGGAAGAGATAGAAAAATTAGAAGCGAATAATTAATTTTTTATTTAACCTCTTCTATTTTCCAACCAACTCTTTTTTTGTGAATACTAACAACGAAGACTACTTTGTTTGTGTATAATGCTTCCAATGCAACATCAAATTCCTCTTTTATGTCTGGCCTTATTTTTCCGTCTCCCATCAATGCTCCTTGTTCTATAACTTTTGTGATCTTGTATTTTTTACCAGTTTTAATCTCCAATAATTTTGCTTTAAGAGGTTGTGTTATAAAATCTCCCGCAAAGATTGCTGCTTCCTGAAATATACTCATGGACGATATTCTATGCTGTGTGTGTGGTTGTCAATAATTAGGATATTGACAAAAGTAATACCACCGTTCATACTCACGGTATGAATGTACAAAAAATGACTATTAGTATGCCCAAGTATTTATATGACGACCTCTTAATGTTAGTACCAAGAGGTGAAGTAAGTAGGTTTGTAGCGGAGGCTACAGAAAACTATATTTTAGATAAACGCATAAATATTAAAAAAAATCCAGTTGAAGCTTTTTTTGCTCACAAAAAAAACCTTCCTAAGTTAACGGATAATCAAATAATGTCTGCAATGAGAAAGGGACGAATGTGAAATATTTATTAGACGCATCATTTGTAGCCAAAGCTCTTTTGAGTGAAGATGAAGTTGTAGAAGATCGTTTAAAAGGTTTATTGAATGACGCTCAAACAGGAAAGATTGAATTAATTTCAACAAAATTATTATTACTAGAAGTTGCAAATACTTTTAGGTTTAGCATAAAGGATATTGTTGAATGCCAGAGTCTGTTTAAAGATTTTTTATCACTACCAATTAAAACTTATGCTTTATCAAAAAATCAAGCACACTATGTATTGAAGTTATCATATGAAATTGACACGACTGTTTATGATACTTCATACCATGTTCTTGCTAAGGCTCATAACGCTACATTTTTAACTTGCGATGAAAAATATTATAAAAAAGGTAGGATATTGGGAGATATTGAATTGATTAAATAATTAACTCCGAAATGATGGTATTATTAAATAATGAAACTGCTGTCAAGCTTGATCAAGAATGATTTAGAAGGTAAAAGAGTTATTGTTAGGGGGGATTTAGATGTTAGTGATTTGTCTGAAAATGATATTAGACTTCAAAGATTAGTACCAACAGTAAAATATTTGTTAGAGAATAATGCGAAAGTTGTATTGATTGGCCACAGAGGTAGACCAGATGGAGAGGCACAAGAAAAATATAGTTTGACTCCACTTGCCCCGATCTTAGAAAAAATGATTGGGACAAAAGAAGGCTGGGAATTACACGAAAATTTAAGATTTGATAAAAGAGAGGAAGAAAACAGCGAAGTTCTTGCAAAAGAGCTTGCGAATTTAGGTGATTTATATGTAAATGAAGCATTTAGTGTAAGTCATAGAAACCATGCGTCAATAGTTGGTATACCAAAGTTTTTGCCCAGTTATTTAGGTCTAAATTTTGAAAAAGAAATAGAAAATTTAAATAAAGTGGTTAAAAATCCAAAAAGACCTTTGATAATACTTCTAAGTGGAGTTAAAGAAGATAAACTAAAGATGATTGAACCACTTTCAAAAATAGCTGATAAAGTATTAGTTGGAGGTAGGCTCCCTGACTTAATGGGAGATAAAGGGCTTGAAAGCGTAAGACTTCAAAATGATGATCAAAAAATAATCATTGGTAATTTAATTATGGATAAAGAAGACATAACACTAAATACAGTAGATAGATTTTCCAATGAAGTTTTAAAAGCAGGAACAATAGTTTTAGCTGGAGTACTTGGTAAATATGAAGATGAAGGACATAGTCAAGGAACTAGAAAAGTTTTTCAGGCTGTTGCAAATTCAAGCGCATTTAAAATTGTTGGAGGTGGAGATAGTTTAGCTGCAATTTCTAAATATGGTTTAGAAAATAAATTCGATTGGATTAGTGTAGGTGGTGGAGCAATGATTGAATATTTAACTCAAACAAATATGGTGGGTATTGAAGCACTTAAATGAAGATTAAAGAATGGCTTGGTTTAAAGTGGAATTATTTTAATAAAAATCCTGTTATCAATCCACCATTTCTATCGAGTATCATAGCTGATCCTACTTTTGTCACACCTGAACAATCACCTGATAATAAATGGCACATATTCGCACATTCGATATTTGGTATTCATCATTACGAATCTTTTGATGGTATTAAATACAAGAAGTTAAAATTAATCGTTAATTTTGGGGTCAGGCCATTTATATTTATTAACGAAAAGAAATTTTTAATATTCTACGAAAAAGTATTTAGTTTATTTAGATTCCCGTTCTATGACTCTAGGTTAGAAGTAATTGAATCTGATGACTTGTATTATTGGTCGAATCCAAAAGTTATACTAAAACCAAACTTGGTTTGGCACAAAAGTTATATTTCTAAAGGGACTGTTGGTGGCCCAAGTGTTTTTAAATTTAAAAACAGATATATATTGATATATACAGGTGGGCTTAAACTTATCAAAAATTGCTTATTTACTGAGGCTAGATACGGAGGTGTTGCTAAATCAAGCTATGTTAATAAAAATTACCTTCCAGATATGAATCCTATCAACGAAAATGGTGTTGATTTTAAGATTAATAAAAATAATCGAAACATTCCAAGCCGTGTTTATAAAATTGATGACGGTTATATTGGATTACAAACGATGTTTTATAATTCAATTAATAATAAACCAGCTTGTCAAATCAAGCTGTTATACTCAAAAAATGGAGATGAATGGTTTGAAAATAAAAAATTTAAGATTACCCCTGATTGTGGTTGGAAAAGTGACTATGTATATGTAGGGGATATGAAAATATATAATAATAAAGTATACATTTATTTTAACGCAAGGAATGGACAATTAATTGGCAAGGAATGCATTGGACTTGTTATTGGTGAGTAAATATTTTTTTAAATTTATCGAGCGATTTCGAGATAGCATTTATTTTTTTATAATTATTATCGAACATTGCTGTTAGGAGGCTTTTTATTTTGTTGACCTTGTTTTTTTCAATCTGATAATATGCTCCGCCTTCCATTGGATATATATATTTTAAATCTTTAACAAAATCAAATTTCAACCTTTTTTATTTGCACGTCTTAGTAGCTCACCTCCTTCGTGCCAATGTGTCTTTTTGTTAAATCCGTTAAGAATTTTAAACGATGATCTTTTCACCAAAATCATCGACTCTAATATGTAAGGATTAGGTGTGTTTTTGTAGATATCGATTATAGAATTAATTGCATTTGCTGTTATTTTGTCTGCTTTTAATTTAGAATCTGGCTCAATGGAAGTTGATATGAAATCAGAATTAAACATCTCAGAATAAAATTTTAAACCTTGTATGTAGTAATGTGGGATTCTGTTGTCGGCGGCCATAAATATTAGCCATTTGGTATGTGTTTTTTGCACCGTAATTTATTTGGTATCCTACACCTCTTTTTTTAGTAACGTAAATCTTTGATTTAAGTTTTGACTCATACTTTTTTGTAAATAATACAGTTCTGTTGTTTGATTTTGCATCAACAACTATTACTTTAAAATTTTTGTAGGATTATTTTGTAAGATCATCTAATAGGTTTTGAATATTAACCTCTTCGTTTAAAGTTGGAATAATAACAGTAAATTCAATATTTTTCATAAAGTTGAAACAATTTTAGTTCTGCCAAAAAACTTCATTTTGAGTAACTTTTTATCACTTGTTAAAAAATAATCCGAATCTTTTTTAACCGCAGAATGCAACTGTATATTATCTTCCAAATCTGAAGTTGGTCCAATCATGCTGTTTCTTAATATATTGTCGGTCATGCTAATAATATGGAATTGTTTGTAGTATTGATTTAGTTTTTCATTAGGTATCTTGTATTTATAAGTATAGAAGATTATATGAAAAGATAATGCAGATATTGAAACATCATGTTTGTTTAACATTTTAATTCTAGTGATGTCTCTTTCTGTAATATCAAATAGAATATTTGAATCAATAAATACGTTTGCCATGTTTCCTTTCCATAGCTTCGCGATAGTTTTTATCTCTTTGCAGTGGTGTTAATTTGGGTATATTTAAAGATTCAACAATTTTTAAAAATTTACCAGAATCAAATAGCTTTGGTGAGTAAGCTTTTTGGGGACTAATTTTACCAATAATTTCAGATCTGTGTATTAAGTCTATGCTTTGTCCGTTAATTAAGGCCATTACTAAATCAGTAGACATTGTTCTAAGCTGAGTTGTGGTTATGTAATTCATGTACATTTAAATATATACTCTAATATACATGTTGTCAATGGATTATAACATATTGTATATTTATAATTATATACTGCTCATATGGTTACAATAGGAATCAATGGTTTTGGAAGAATTGGAAGATTAGCTTTCAGGATAGCTGTTTCAAAACATTTAGATGAGTTAAAAATTGGAGCAATAAATACTTCAGGTAGTATGGACATCCATGGTTGGGGTCATCTGGTTAACTATGACACAATGTATAGAAAATATGAGTATGAAGTTAAATCAGATGAAAAAACTAAAAACGAAGAAGTAATAGGAAATTTAAAAATTAGTGAAAGAAATGTAGATGTCCCACTTCTTGCCCAAAAAGACCCGAGTCTAATCCCGTGGAGTAAATATGGAGTTGAAGTTGTTATAGAATCAACAGGTAGATTTACCAGCGAAGAAGATGCTAAAAAACATGCCATTGGAGGAGCAAAAAGAGTTGTTATATCAGCTCCTAGTAAAGGAGGTAACGTTGGAACATATGTGTTAGGTGTAAACGAGCTAGAAAATCAAATCCCAGAAGGTCAGGTAATTTCAAATGCCAGTTGTACTACAAATTGTGTTGCCCCTGTTGCCGCGGTAATGCATAGCGCATTTGGTATTGAAAAAGCGATGATGACAACGATACATAGTTATACTGATGATCAAAACTTGCAAGATGGTTCACACAAAGATTTAAGAAGAAGTCGTGCCGCGGCGCAAAACATAGTACCTACAACAACTGGAGCAGCTATTGCCGTAACAGAAACAATACCAGAACTTAAAGGTCTTTTTGATGGAATGAGTTTAAGAGTTCCTGTAACAACTGGTTCAATTACGGACTTTACTTTTCTTTTGAAGAAAAATGTAACAGTGGAAGAAGTAAATAATGCTTTTAGAGAAGCGATAACAAACCCCATATATAAGGGAATATTAGCGATCTCTGAGGGATTTTTAGTTTCAAGTGATATTGTTGGTAGAAGTGAATCCGCAATTGTTGATTTGCCATTAACGCAGGTAGTTGCGGGTAATATGGTTAAGGTTTTTGCATGGTACGACAACGAATGGGGCTATGCAAATAGACTAGTAGAGCAGGTTATAAGAGTTGGTAGAAATCTAGAGGGTAGTCATGTTCCAACAGACCCACTAACTGCACTTAATAAAATCAATTAATCAAATGGAAGAAACAAAATATTCTAATAAAAAAGGGTTTCTCAAAAATATTGCTTTCTTCGGAGACGCTGATATTTCAGAGGCCGATGAAACATATACCCAAGCTTTCAAACTTGCTGGAATTTTGGCAAAAGAAGGTTATTTAATTGTTGATGGTGGTGGTCCTGGTGTTATGGAAGCAGCAACTAATGGTGCGCAAAGTGAAAATGGAGAAACAATTACTGTAACTTTTGATCCAATGAATGCTCCTGGTTTTGAAGGAAAATATATAGGAAATGTTCCTGATGAGGAAGTTGTAACAACAAATTATATTGAAAGAATGTTTAAACTAATGGAATATGGTGATTGTTTTATTCTTTTTAAAGGTGGCAGCGGAACAATATCGGAATTTGGAACTGCTTGGGTTTTAGCCAAACTTTACTATGGTCACCACAAACCGTTTATATTGTTTGGTAGCTACTGGGCAGAAATTATTGATGTTTTTAGAAAAAACATGAATATAGATAATAAAGAACTTTCAGTTTTTGAAATAGCAAACAGAGTAGAGGATGTCTTACCAATCATTAAAAAATTTGAAAAACAAATAGCAGAAAGAAATCACAATAATGACCATAAAATGGACAAATATGACAAGGCATTCACAAAATAAATTTTGCCAAGATTTTCTTACAAAATGAAATATACAATAGATGAATTACAGGAAATTTCAAAAGAAGTTAGGGAAGATGTAGTTAAAATGATTCTAAAAGCGGGATATGGTCATCCTGCGGGGTCAATTGGAATGGTTGATGTTTTTGTAGCACTTTACTATGGTGTTATGCTTCATGATCCAAAAAAACCTGATTGGGTTGACAGAGATAGATTAATTTTAAGTAATGGTCATATTTGCCCCGCAAGGTATGCAGTTATGGCACATAGTGGTTATTTTGATCACAAACTACTTTTAACTTTAGGAAAATTTGGAAGTATATTACAAGGTCACCCAGACAAAAGATTTTTACCTAGTGTTGAAACAACATCCGGACCTCTTGGTTCAGGATTGTCTCAAGCATGTGGAATTGCATACGGATCAAGAATGGATAAGAAAAGATTTAGAGTTTATTGTATAACATCTGATGGTGAACATAACGAAGGAAATCATTGGGAAGCTGTAATGTTTGCAGGAAAAAATAATTTAAGTAACCTGACTATGATAATTGATAGAAATAATATACAAATTGATGATTTCACAGAAGAAGTTATGCCACTTGAACCACTAGCTGAAAAATATAAAGCTTTTGGTTGGTCGGTTTTGGAAGTGGATGGACATAATATTGAGGAAATAATAAATGCTTGTAACAAGGCAAGAGCTATATATGAAAATCCAACTGTAATTATAGCTCATACAATTCCAGGTAAAGGTGTTGATTTTATGGAAAACAATCCAAATTGGCATGCAAAGGCACCAAATAGTGAAGAAACTAAAAAAGCAATTAAAGAAATTAGAACAATGCAAGGAAAGGTGAAAGAATATGGGGAATAACAAAGCAAAAATCAGAAATTTAATAATTATTTTAACTGTTTTGGTTGTTGCGTCAATATTTATATATTGGCCACAAAAATGCAGACAAGTAGAAGTTTGCCCGATTTGTCCAGCATATAAATTTGTTTGTGAACCTTGGTGGGTCGATTTTTACAGAAAATGATGAACCAAAAACAAAGTTTGTTACATGGTGGAAATAATATTGTTTATATTGATGAATCTGGTAATCTTTCAGATAATAAATCGTTTTTTATAACTGCAGTAGTTTGCCTTGAAGATGAAAAATTACCAACAATATTATTTAAAAAAATAAGAAAAATTCTAGATAAAAAGAAGTTAAGATCAGGGAAAGAGGTTAAATTTAGTGGAAGTTCAATCAGAACAAAGAACTATTTCATAAAGCAAATTGAAAATAAAAGTATTTATTGTTTTACATTTGTAGTTGAAAAAGACGTAAAAAACATTAAGGATAATCCTGAAAATTATGCAAAAATTCTATCATGGGTTATGAGAGAGGGTTTTCAGTTATACAACTGGAATAAAGTTTTTATAGATAGAAAGTTTGATAAAAAGAGAGATCAGGAGAGTCTTGAACTGAAGCTAATTGAGTATGGTTTAGATATCAAAAAATTGAATTTTATTGATAGTAAAAAGAGTGATGGAATTAAACTCGCAGATTTTATTGCAGGGTTTTATGGACAGTTTTATAATTCAAACAAACCACTCCCAAAACCAATATCTGTTATAGTGAAAGAAGAAAGATTAACATGGAGTTTACTAAAGCAAAAAGTGGCGGAACCCAAGGGATCTGACGACTAATACGAATTAGTTCCAGGTGATCCTTCGCTCCGAAGGATCGATCTCACTTGGACTTACTCCAACCACTTTTTACAACTTAGATTATATAATAATTAAAAATTTAGTCAAATGAAAAAGTTAAAAAGTACAATTGTAGTAGCAGGATTAATATTTCTCTTAGCCTTTTTATACTGGTTTATAACAAAAGTTGAATGTGCATCTTGTTCTTTTGTTTATAACGAACCAAATTTTGCTGGATATTGTCCCGAAATGTGTTATAGAGCACCCATGTGGAAAATTATCTTATTTGAAATAACTGGTGATAATTTTGGTTACGAGCCATAACTATGATAAATCAAAAACTAAATTTAAGCGAAAAAATATTTAAAAAAGATATAGAGAAAAAACTCATGCGGGACGGGTTTGGACATGGGCTTTTAGAAGCAGGAGAAAAGGACGAAAGAATAGTTGCACTAACTGCTGATTTAAAAGAATCAACAAAGGTAAACTACTTTGCTGAAAAGTTTCCTGAAAGATTTATAGAAGTGGGTGTTGCCGAGCAAAATCTTGTAACCGTTGCTTCAGGTCTTGCTAATTATGGCAAAATTCCATTTGCATCAAGTTATGCAATATTTTCCCCAGGTAGAAATTGGGAACAAATTAGAACAACGGTTGGTATAAACGCATATCCTGTAAAAATAATTGGTGCACAGTCGGGACTAAACATTGGTCATTATGGCGTAACACATCAAGGTCTTGAAGATATAGCTTTAGCCTCGGTTATTCCTAATATGAATGTTATTGTGCCAAGTGATTACTTAGAAGCTAAAAAAGCAACATTGGAAATGACGAAAATTGATGAACCTTTTTACATGAGGCTTCCAAGAATTGACAGTCCGGTTTACACAACAGAAAAAACACCTTTTAAAATTGGAAAGGCAAATGTTTTGACAGAAAGTAAAAAACCAGAAGTAACAATTATTGCTTGTGGATTGATGGTATATGAGGCACTCTTAGCTTACAAAGAACTTGAAAAAAACGGAATTGAAACAATTGTTATAAATCTTCATACAATCAAACCAATAGATGAAGAAACAATAATTAAGTACGCAAAATTAACAGAGGCGGTAGTAACAGTAGAAGAACATCAAGTGATTGGGGGACTTGGTTCAATGGTATCTAGCGTTTTATCAAAAAATTACCCAGTACCTATGGAAATTTTAGGTGTGCAAGATAGATTTGGACAATCAGGAAAACCAGAAGAATTATTTGATGAATATGGAATTTCCAAAGAACATATAATTAAAGCTGTAAAAAAAGTTATCGCCAGAAAAAATAGTTAAATTATTTTATAGCATGAAGAACATTTGGTACTCAATTGTTTCAGATTTATTAATTAATTTGTCAGCTGGATGGTTTAGTGCAGTTTTAATTGTCCCAAATTTTTCAAAAGAAAAGGGAAGAAGACGCCTACTCATGTTGACGATGGACTTAGTCTTTGCTACAGTTTGTATAGTACTAGCTTATATACTTAGAATTCAATAATATGGCTAAAAAACAAAAAAAACTTGATATATTAGATGTAAATGCGAATGTAGGCATTGCCTTTGGTTTGTCGATGATTACATTGCTTCTAACTTTAATTGTTTTTTATCTATTTTCCAAATGATCAGTCAAACTGCCCAAAAATTACTTGCTACTTATAAAGGTATTTTGGCTGCTGATGAATCTACTCCATCTATAACAAAGAGATTTGAAAAATTAGGTTTAGTTTCAACACCAGAACTTAACAAAAAATATAGAGAAATGTTGTTTACTACTCCCGATATTGAAAAATATATAAGTGGAGTAATTCTGTTTGATGAAACAATTAAACAAGGACTTGGAGAGATTTTAAAAGAAAAAGGAATACTTGTTGGAATTAAAGTTGATGAAGGTTTAACTAAATTTAAAGACACAGATCAAAAAATAACAAAAGGTTTAGAAGGATTAGAATCAAGATTAGAAGAGTATAAAAAACTAGGAGCTACATTTACTAAATGGAGAGGAGTAGTAAATATTACAGATTTATATCCAACAGATGAATTTTTAGATCAAATGCTTGAAGACATGGTTAAATATGCAAAAATAGTACAAGCGGCAGGTTTAACTCCAATTGTAGAACCAGAAGTTTTATATGATGGTAATCACACAAATACAAGGTGCGAAGAAGTAACAACAAAAGTACTTAAAAAGCTTTTTGAAATAATTAATAGTGAGAATATAGATATTTCAAATTTAATTCTAAAATCTAGTATGGTAATGCCCGGAAAAGATAGTGGGGTGGTTGTGATGCCACTAGAGGTTTCAAACTCAACTTTGCGAACTTTTCAAAATTCAGTTCCTGAAAATTTACCTGGAATCGTTTTCCTTTCAGGTGGACAAACTACTGATCAGTCAATTTTTAATTTGAATGAAATTAATAAACTAAACAAAGAACGCAAATTTGGTGATTGGGAATTATCCTTTTCTTTTGGTAGAGCTTTGCAACAGGACGCAATGGCTGCTTGGAATGGTAAAGATGAAAATGCTGTAGATGCACAAAAAATATTTGGTGAAGTTTTAGTAAAGACATCAAAAGCAAGAATGGGGGAATTATGAATTTAGATTTATTATCAATTGGTGATGTTAATTTAGATGCGTTTATCGAACCATCAGAATCAGAATCTCTTTGTGATATAAATACTAAAGAATGTTTGATTGCCTTTAGTTATGCAGATAAAATTCCAGTTCGTAACCTGGATTTTTCTGTGGGTGGAAATGCTGCCAACAATGCAGTTGGAACAAAAAGACTTGGGGTAAACACTGGCCTTGTACTAACAATAGGAGATGATAGTACTGGTTTACAAATTGTTGAAAAACTAAAGAAAGAAGATGTTGATTTAACTTATGTTATATCCCAGCCAGCGACCCTTTCTAATTTTAATGTTGCAGTAACCTATAACGGTGAAAGAACAATATTTACATATCATGCACCTAGAAGTTATGAATTTCCAGTTCAACTTCCTAAGTTGCCTTGGGTATATTTAACTTCAATGGGAGAGTCGTATAGACCTTTTTATAACCACATCGCAGAGTGGTTAGTTAAAAATCCAGAGGTTAAACTTGCATTCAACCCCGGTAGTTGGCAACTACGAGGTGGAGTTAATGAAATAGGTAATATTCTTAAGTTGTCACATATTGTTTTTGTAAATAAACAGGAAGCAGAAAAATTAACGAATTTTGAAGTTAAAGATAATGTAACAAAAGAATTATTACTAGCGCTTTCAGGTCTTGGGCCTAAAGTATCTGTAATAACAGATGGAGGACTTGGTGCTTATGTTTTTGATGGGGCTAAATTTTTACATTGCCCAGTTTTTCCAGTTGATGCATATGAAAGAACAGGTGCGGGTGATGCCTTTGGCTCAGGATTTTTGGCAGCTAATTTAAAGCAAAAAACAATGGAAGAAGCCTTAATTTGGGGGACTGTAAATTCGGCTTCAGTAATTGGTTACATAGGAGCTCAAAGAGGACTTTTAAAGGAAGATGATATAGATACTTGGGTTGAAAGATTCAAATCCTCAGGGGTTAAAGTTGAAGAGATTTGACAAGAACATAATTTTGTACTAACATTGTTATAACATGATAAATCAAAGAGTATTTAAAGCAGGTAATAGTGGTGTTGTTTCAATTCCAAGAGATTTAGCTGAAGAATATGGTTACGAATACGGCCTAATGGTTCAAGTTGTTCCGTCTGGTTACGGTGATGATTTGATAATTAGAAAAGTAACAAAGGAAAAGAAAGAAACTTCAAAAATATCGTCTGAATTCAAAAAATGGCTGAAAAGTGCGATTTCAGAAGATAAGGAGATTTTAAATGAGCTTGCGTAAATTGGACATATTAGAGGTTTATACAATTCATGAAACTGTAATTAAACTAGCAAAAACAAAGGCTTCCATTAGAGATTTTTCACTATTACATTCTGCAGTTGAAAGACCATATGCCACGTTTGAAGGTAAAGACTTATACCCAACGATATTTTTGAAAGCTGGAGCATTAATACAATCTATTTGTTTAAATCATGCATTTTCCGATGGAAACAAACGTACTGCATGGCTTACAACAAAACGATTTTTATGGATAAATGGTTATCATCTAAAATCAGACACTAAAAGTGCTGTTGACTTTATGATCTGGATTGATAATGTACATCCAGAATTAGGCAAAATTACTTCTTGGCTTAAAAAACACTCCAAAGTGTGTTAATCTGATATTGTAATGAAAATTTTTGTATCAAGACAATTACCAACAACACATTTAAAAGATTTAGATAGTTTAGGTGCAGAAATTTCTATATCCGAATTTAGTAGACCGCTGACTGCAGATGAATTTTTAGATAAAGCGAAAGGGTCAGATGCAATTCTCTCGCTTTTAACAGATAAAATCGATGGAGAAGTAATGGATGCAGTAGGACCCCAACTTAAAATTATTAGTAACTATGCAGTTGGTTTTGATAATATCAACATTAAAGATGCAACTGATAGGGGAATAGTTGTATGTAATACTCCATGTGAGGAGGTAGATGAAGCAGTTGCAGAACATGCATGGGCTCTTATCACGGGTTTAACAAGAAGAATAGTAGAAGCAGATGAAGCAACAAGAAGAGGAATGTATAAAGGCTTCGAACCTGATATGTTTCTAGGCCAATCATTAATAGGTAAAACACTAGGAATTGTAGGCCTTGGGGGAATTGGTTCTATGGTAGCAAGACGCGCCATTGGCTACAAAATGAATGTTATATACAACAAAAGAACAAGAGATGAGCAAAAAGAAAAAGAATTAGGAATTAAGTATGAAGAATTAGATAAATTATTGAAAACGTCAGATATCGTAACACTTCATGTTCCATTAACTAATGAAACTAGGCACTTAATTAATAAAGATACGCTTCAAAAAATGAAAAAGGGAAGTTTTTTGATAAACACCGCAAGAGGTCAGGTTGTAAATGAACATGATTTAGTAGAAAGTTTAAGAAGTGGGCATTTGGCAGGAGCTGCTTTGGATGTTTTTGATAATGAACCCAATATCGATCCAGAACTGATTGGTATGCCAAATGTTATAACAACGCCACACATAGCATCAGCTACATATGAAGCAAGAGAAAAGATGGGGGAGTTGGCAGTTGATGGAATTTTAAAGACTATTTTAGGAGAAATGCCAGAAAATATGGTGAATAAAGAAGTTTGGGAGACTAAGAGAAAGTAAGTTTAATTAGATTAACAACTAAAGAATCTAAATATTGTTATGGAATGTCATGAAACTAATGAACCGAAAACAACGACGGAGAAATCTTATGCAAGAGAGGTTTTAGACATTTTTAATGTTGCAGGTTGGCAGAAGTTAACTCCAAAAGAACAATCCTTCATACGTAAAGCTGAAATTCCTGAACAAGGTGCAGCGAGAAATGAACCAAAAGAACAACTATTTAATATAAGTCTGGTTGTACTAGAAAAACAAAGAGAAGGTGGACTACAGCTAAAGAGTAAAATTGATACTATGCCCCCGTATCCATTTGTGGTTTTTCACACGGCAGCTGTTTTTACAGATAAACAAAAAGAAACTGAATTTATTACACCTGTTGCTAATGAGCGTTCGGTTCAGGAATTTATTAATCGAGTTATAGAATCCCCTGAACCTGTAGATGTTGCAGGACAATTTGATATTTTACTTAAATTAAGTGATGGCTCTATAGTTGATGCAGCAGCGATTGGTATGATGGCTTCAAGACTAGTTGCTAGAAATTTAGATAAAAGGTTATACCCCAACACACATGTTGATAATGATATACAAGCAAAATTTCATAAAAATTTACCGATATTTGGAGATCCGGATAAACCAAATGATAGATTAGGAGATAATTATTATTTTTGGACATCTGTATATACTGCCTGTTCCCTGTCAGATGAACACCCATTTATTAGGACTCTTGATGAACATAACGCAAAAATTATGACCCTATCTAGGCAATTTTTTGCACGGCAGCCAACAATAACTGATCATCGTAGAGCGGATGCGTTAGGAAAACAAGCTTCAGAGATATTTATAAAAGTAACGGAAAAATCTGATAATGATCCAACTACTATTCCAATAAATTATTTAGAAAGTTTACCAGAATCCGCACGTATTGCAGTACTGGTTAACAAATTAGAGCAGATAGAAACTAATGCAGAAATTACTATTTCAGATCCGAATAGTAGTATAGCGAAAGGGTTATATTCATTTGATGCTTTGCAATATTTTTCAGCTTTACCTGGTGTGTCCACGATTTATAATAAAAGGCCTAAAGACTGGAATGGCATTTTAAACGCGATAAGATATAGAGTTCCATCTGTTTCATTTAGTATTGATTCGAGCAAATTAATTATTAAAAAGAGACAAAGTGAACTTTCTGACGGTTTGAAGGCTCAGGACATAAACGCTGATTGGATAAAAGATCAAGTTGATAAGATATCTAATGAACATGGTAGAAAGTTATTAAAACAATGGATCGCTGTGGGATGTAGCACAACTGATTCGCCTAATATATTAATAAAGGGGGGGGAAATATCAAAATATAATGAAAAACAAAATCTATTGGTAATGATTCAGTATCCTGATGAAAGACGTAAATATTTTTCTGACGAAGAATGGGAAAAAGTAATAGATATAATATCTGTGTCTATAGATAATTCACAAGGATTTTTAAATGACCCAACTGTTTTTCAAAGAACTCATGCTAAATTAGCAAGATCTACCCTCATTTTACCGTCAGATGGTATTACCCCGCACGTTGGTTCGGAACTGATCGCTGCGGTTGATGGAATTGACTCAGCTAAAGTTGCGAGAGAGGATAAAATAATGACATTTGCTGAAACAATGACAGATTTGAATTGGTATGATGATAATAAAGACAATCTTGATAAATTATCTCAAGTCGATCCGTATCTAAGAAATATTGCTATCCTTTACCTTCGGCAAAGTGTGCTAAGTTTTTTATCTAGTGATATGGACAATGCTCGAAAAATCACTCGAGAAACTTTTTCCAGAGTGCTTAACCAATTACGTCAAGGAACAGATTCAGAAAAAAAGATGGCCAAAGAAGCTTTGGATATAGTATGTCAAATTGGATTACAATATGAAAGCGATCCGGTATACTCGCTTTTGGCTGCAATGCATGATCCATCTGTATACGGTACTGCAAGGTACCGTTTGGATCGGAGGATGATGAAGGTATCAGATGCTAAATTGGCAACTGCTTTTGCTAAACAAATAATTAAGTTGACAAATGAAAGTCCAAAGTCAATCATTAGGCATCAAAATTCACTTTCAAGAAAGCTCAGTTGCCCTTCTTGTTATGGTTACGCGGGGGGGTTAGCTGCACAAGGCGATATACAAGCTCGCGAATTCAGTGATACTTTACATGCTACAAACATACCTGATTCGAAGATCTTATTTGCAAACGAATTAGGTAATTGGGTAAGAGGTGAGATTGTTTAAAATATTTATATTCTTTAGAAATGCAATTTATTGTAAAATTAAACGATGGCAATATTTGGTAGAAAAAGAGAGGTGGGTTTTGAGGATGAAGTAGAAGTAGAGGAAACTTCTGAACTAAAACCTCGTAAAATTAAAGATCTAAATCCTGAAAACAAGAAAAGACGAAAAGAAGTTCTAAAACCATGGGGATTTAAAGAGAGAATTTTTGTTTTAATAGTTTTTATTTTGACAATATTAACATCAGGTGCTTTAGCTTTAACAGCTAGAAATTTTAAACTTCCAAAACTGCCACAATTTAAAATACCAAACCTTGGAGAGATAAATCCTTTTAAAGAGCAAGTAATTGTAGTCGGAAATAGAGGAAGTAACGTCTCCATTGAGAAGATAGATAGTATAAAGAAAAAATTTAAAGAGGCTACAAATGATTATTCTGGTATTTATTCATTTTATATTTATGACTTAAATGGTGATTATTATTATGGCTATAAACATCAGGAAATAATGCAGGCTGCCTCTTTAATTAAACTACCAACGATGTATCTAACATTTAAAAAGTTTGAAAATGGGGAGTTAGAAATTGAAAAATATGAAGCCGAATTAGAAGCTATGGGTAAAAGATCAGATAATAGTTCTTTTATAAGAATGGTTAATTTATTAGAAAAAGAAGAAATAAATAAGGTTACACTTGAAATTGGAATGCCAAACACTTCTATTTCTGAAAATTTAACAACACCAGAAGAAATAGGTCTATTTTTTAAAAAACTATATAGAAACGAGCTATTAAACGGTGAAAATACAGAAAAATTTAAAAATTATCTAACTGACACAAACTTTGAAAAATGGTTAAGGTTGGGTATCCCTAATGATGTCAAATTGATTCATAAATATGGTAGGGAAGTGCATAGCGTAAGTGATGCGGGGATTGTGATGGGAAATAAACCATTTGTACTTGTTATTATGACCGATGGAGTTATAGAAAAAGAAGCAGATGAATTATTCCCAAAACTAACTAAGATGTTGTATGATAATCAAATAGGAATTAGTGAGTAGTGTTTAGTCTAGAGTTAAAATATGGAAAAAGACAAACTCAAAACACCAATAGAATATATTAATGAAGCTTTAAGTATTTACTTCAAAAAAGAAAACATGATTTTCTTTGTTAAAACAATGTCGATAGCTGTTATTTTGTCTACAATACTTTCATTTATAAATAGTTACTATTTTAGTTCAAGTTATAGTGATTATCATCCAATGATGATGGTAATTACATTTTTTTCAACGGTGATTGTACTCTGGGTGCAGGTATTAGCTTATTTTTCAGTAATTGATATGGGAGAAAGCGAGTTTGAAATAATGAAAAAATCCTTCAAAAATATTTTACGGTTTTTTGGTATAAGTCTTGTACTTGGATTAATATTTTTCTTTGGGGTTTTACTTCTAGTTGTTCCCGGAATTATATTTGGTCTATGGTATTCGTTTGTGATATTTCTAGTTTTAGATAAAAATATGAAACTAAAAGAGGCAATGAGAACAAGTAAAGCATTAGTAAAAGATAAAATGATGAAGGTTTTTGGTAGACTTACCGTTTTTAGTTTATTCTCATTTGTTGCGAGTATTTTAGTTTCAATAATTCCATTTGCTGGAAATATCGTATTAGGACTTTTATCTCCTCTATTTTTGCTTCCAGTTTACCTGTTGTGCAAAGATTTAGTTGGGGCTAACAATTGATACTGCTGGCTCAATAATTTTAGGGCAATTAAGCTGATTTTCTTCTAAAAACCACTCATTTCGGTTGTAGCATTCTTTGTAAACTAATCCATTTGGGATTGACCATTCAACTGAGTCATTATTTTTTAATAACGCAGTTATTATCTTGTTCCAAATTGGGGCTGCTCCCGTAATCCCCGAAGCTATTCTGCTCATCGGTTTTCCATCGTTATTTCCAACCCAAACAGCGACTAAATAATCTTGATTAAATCCGATTGTTAAATTGTCTTTTAAATCGTTACTTGTTCCAGTTTTAACTGCTACTTCGGGGTGATTGGGAGCTACTAACATTGAGTTAGTTCCAAAAGCAGGACTTCTTGAAATATTATCTTTTAAAACATCTATTATCATATAAGCAACTCTAGGATCTAGTACTTGTTCACCCTCGTTTTTATTTATATTTCTCTTATTTGAAAACAATACTTTATTGTTATAATTTTTAACTTCAATAATATCAAGCATTTCTTTTTTAAGACCTAAATTTGCAAAAACTGAGTAAACCTGAGCCATGTCTAAAAGTTTTGTTTCTCCACCACCTAATGTTAACGATAATCCAAACCTCGATTTGTCATCCCAAGTTGTTATACCCATCTTTTCAGCTAGATCAATCATGTTTTCTACACCACTGCTTGCCAATATCTTAACTGCAGGAATATTCCTCGACTGGGCTAGGGCTTGTCTAATTGTAATTTTTCCTTTGTAACTACCATCGTAATTTTTAGGTGTATATGGTTGTTGACCGGGGACTTTAAAAGTAATTGGCGAGTCGTCAATAATTGATGAAAGTGTCAATCCATTTGATAGCGCAAGTGCATAATTTACTGGTTTGATTGATGATC
>Ga0233425_10000315_pt1 | contig 126629 bp, 102 predicted proteins | sample Watercolumn_Towu_2_FD_181712 | JGI IMG/M metagenome (GOLD analysis project Ga0233425, IMG submission 181712) | Freshwater microbial communities from Lake Towuti, South Sulawesi, Indonesia - Watercolumn_Towuti2014_140_MG | ecosystem: Environmental > Aquatic > Freshwater > Lake | place...
GCATTTTTACATGACCTCATGGAAGTGTATTGTCTGTTTAAAAATACATGAGTTATGAACAATTTTAAAAATCAGCTACAGCGAGAATGCCTCAAAATGTAAAAATATTGCCAATAATGATGCCCAAATTTTATAATCCCTTCCAAAAATTTTTAATGGGAGTAAATATATGGCATTTCCAGATAACTTATCAGTGTCCGTAGAACAAAGAGCACTTCCACAACAACAAAATAATTCCGAAATAGATTTGGACACGGTAAAAAGAGTGGTTCTCCTCACTCTCTGTTTCATCGCCACCATAGGCGGATTTTACGCCATTTTTAAGTTCGCAGAATCAGCCGGAGGTTTCGTCGGTACCTTGCTCTTCTCTTCTTCCACTTATGTCATAGACAAAGAAGTGTTCGACAAGACCGCCTACTTCATAGCAAAATATGGTAAAAAAATGCTCTCCGCTCTTTTCTCGGGTATCGTCAGCTTGGGATTCGCAAAAATTTGTTACAACGCTTCCAGCCAACCAGTTGGGCAACCAGTTGCCACGCAACCAGTTGGGCAACCAGTTGCCACGCAACCAGTTGGGCAACCAGTTGCCGTGCAACCTGTTGCCGGCTCAGTAAATTAAATTAGTTAAAAATTTAAAAAAAGAGGTTTGTTATGGCATCATCAGCATCACCTGTTAGTAGAGATAATAATGCTCCACAACAAGTACAAGAACAAAATAATAATAATAATAGATGGTTCGGAAATATCGATATAAATAAAGCTACAAAAATAGCATTGATAATATTGTTTTCTGTTTCAGCATTGTGGTGCGTCGGCGCACTTGTTGAGAGCGCAGTCGCCGGAGGAAAACTTTTAAGTGTTTATGTCTTCGGCCCAACATCTTATTATTCATGTTATGACCCAACATTCGAATTGGCAAGAGAAACAGCTATGGTTGTTGCAGAATATGGCGCAGATATGTTCTCTAATCTCTTCGGAGCAGTTATGAGTGGTGTGTGCGCAAAAATATTTTATAATGCCATAGGCCATTCATCTAGCCAACCAGTTGGGCAACCAGTTGGGCAACCAGTTGGACAACCAGTTGTCATGCAACCAGATGAAGCTATGTCTCACGAAAATTCTGGCCCACAACTTATAGAAGGAGATTTATTAGAAGCTTTAGCAGCAAATCCAAATGACGCAGCTGCAGCAAGTAGCTCTCATGCATGAACAGTACCAGCATAAGAAAATATTCAAGTAGCGACGGAAAAATTTTTCTGTCGCTACGTTTTAATACGCTTAATGTTAGCAAAAGCCTTTTCAATATAGACTTGATGTTGAAATGCACTAAAACGAATAAATCCTTCCCCACCCTTACCAAAACCAGAACCAGGAACCCCTACAATTTGCGCCTTCTCTAAAAGATAATCAAAAAAAGTAAAAGAAGACATCCCATGTGGCGTCTTACACCATACATAGGGAGCATCAATACCACCATAAACAGTAAAATTTAAGTCCCGTAACATTTGTAAAATAAAAGCAGCCCTTAAATGATAACTCGCCATCTTGGATTTTATCTCATTTTGCCCTTCAGAAGTGTATAAAATATGCGCCCCACGTTGAATAGGATATGGCACCCCACCAAATTTTGCTCCAATCCTTCTTTTCCATAATTCCCTTAAATTGAACCCCTCTATATCAATGTTCTTGGGAATAATAACGTAAGAACAACGTAAATTAGTAAATCCAGCCATCTTAGAAAAACTACGAAATTCTATGCATACATCCTTAGCATCGGGAATTTCAAAAATAGATCTTGGAACATCACTAGTAATAAAACTACTATAGGCCCCATCATAGAAAATGATCGCATTACGCTCTTTGGCAAAATCTACCCACGATTTCAGCTGATTATAACTAAAACTCATGCCAGTAGGATTGTTGGGAGAACATAAGTAAATAATGTCACAGGATTTTTCAGGAAGCTGAGGAATAAAATTATTCTCCTCTAAACATGAAAAAAACATTATGTTCGACCCCCTTCCCCCAATTACATTACTATCAAAATAAACAGGATAGGTCGGATCCATCATGCCAATAGTGTTGGATGTAGCAAATAACTCTTGAAAATTGGAAATAGCATCTTTTGAGCCATTAACAATAAATACTTCGTCTTCGTCAATACCTAAATTAGCATAGTCATTTTGAGCAATAGCCCTTCTTAAAAAATCATACCCTTCAGCAGGCCCATACCCTTTAAATGTTTTTTCTTCTTTTAACTCTTCAGTAGCTCTACATATGGCATCAATAATAAAAGAGGCCATAGGTTCTGCAATATCACCAATACCTAGATTGTACACAGGTAGGGTAGGATTTAAGTTCTTAAAGTGAAAAACCCTTTTCTCTATTTCCTGAAAAAGATATGTTTTATTTAAACTTTGAAAATGTTTGTTCGGCTTCACCATAACTTAAAAGTGTAACATGAGTTTAAATAGTTTTGAACAGCTAATACAAAAAACCAAGGAAATAGAAAATGTATTGGGTGTGCATTTTAATGATAGTAACTTGCTTATGCAAGCATTTACCCATAGCTCATTTGTAAATGAATATCGTTTGGGAAAACCCCATAATGAGAGATTGGAGTTCTTGGGAGATGCTGTCTTGGGTAATATAGTCGCCAAGTTTTTGTTCTTGCGCCTTAACGATGCAACAGAAGGACAACTCTCTATACTAAAAGCTGCAATGATAGAAGCAGCTTCTTGCGAAAAATATTTGAAAATTTTGAAGTTGGATAAGTTTTTGCTTTTGGGTAAAGGAGAAAAAAAAGAAAAAATTCGACATTCTATTCTAGCAAATGCCTTCGAAGCAGTCATTGGCGCTATCTTTTTAGATCAGGGTTTTGATGCCGTACAAAAATTCTTTCTGGATAACTTTGCAAAAGAATTAGAAGAAATATTACTTCATCCCGTCAGAAATTATAAAGCAGAACTGCAAGATGTCTTTCAAAGAAAATATCAAAAAATACCTCAATATAAGGTTTTAGAAGAACATGGACCACCACATGAAAGAATATTTTTGGTCGCCGTATTCTTCGAAGAAAAAGAATTAGCAAGAGGTGTCGGTAATACTAAAAAAGAAGCAGAATATAACGCCGCTAAAGAAGCAATGAAAAATATACCAAATGAATTTTTAATATGAAAACAGTGTGGCTTTGCAAAGAATGTGGACATACACAAACAAAATGGTCAGGTAGCTGCTTTGCTTGTAGCAGCTGGAATAGCTTTGTAGAACAAAAAATATTCGAAGATAAAAAAAATCGCAATGTTAAGGAAAATATCTCTAAACCTATACCACTAAAAGATGTCGATATATTGAAGTTCACAAGAATGCAAACAGATATATTGGAATTAGATAGATTACTCGGCGGAGGAATCGTTAAGGGCTCTTTGATCTTGGTCGGAGGTGATCCAGGTATCGGTAAGTCCACACTCATGCTACAAGTATCAGCAGCCCTGGCAAGTAAAAAAATGAAGATTCTTTACATATGTGGAGAAGAATCAGTAGAACAAACATCAATGAGAGCAAAAAGATTAAATGTTCATACAGATAATATTTTCCTACTAAATGAAAATCTCTTCGGAGCAATAAAAACAGAAATCAGTAATATCAATCCAGATATCATCATTATTGATTCCATCCAAGTACTCTATAAGGAAGATATAGATTCCTCTTTCGGTTCCGTTACTCAAGTAAAAGAAATAGCCGCCGATTTAATGCAACTTGCTAAAGCAAAGAATATTGCCGTTTTTATGGTCGGTCATGTGACAAAAACAGGAGATATTGCAGGCCCAAGAGTATTAGAACATATAGTCGATGTCGTTTTGGATTTTGAAGGAGATTCTAAACAAGGATTCCGTTTCTTGAGAGCTTTAAAAAATCGTTTCGGATCAACAGAAGAAATTGCCATTTTTAATATGACAGAAGAAGGATTAAAAGAGATAAAAAATCCATCCTGCGCCTTTTTAGAAGAACGTATGGAAAAAATAGCTGGATCAGTAATCTCTGCCACTATCGAGGGCGTAAGATCCATTTTAATCGAAACACAAGCACTCGTTACATCTTCTTTTTTCCCCATGCCAACAAGAAAATGTAGCGGTATAGATTCAAATCGCTTAGCCCTTCTTTTGGCAGTATTAGAAAAAAGAGTGGGTTTCCAAATATTAAGCTCAGATATTTTTGTGTCTCTTGCCGGAGGAATAAAAGTAGTTGAGCCCTCAATAGATTTAGCTATAGCTATGGCCATCGCTTCATCTTTTACTAATAAAGTTGTTGACCCTAGCTGCATTATCATAGGAGAAGTGGGTCTCGGCGGTGAGGTCAGAAGTGTAAGTAGAATAGAGAGTAGAATAAAAGAGGCTATTAACCTCGGCTTTAAAAAATGTGTCTTGCCAAAACGTAATTTAGAAAAACTTAGCAAAAACGTTTGCTCCCAAATAGAACTAATCGGCGTTAATCTTGTCGATGAAGCTGTTCAAAAATTATTTTAGCGATCAATTATAGCACTATATGTCTATATTATCCAAGTGTTTAATTATAAGCAATTTATATAAAATTGATTTAAATATTTATCTTTACAAATAATAAAATTTTTAGTATAATATATATTTAAAATTGGAGGACCAATGGGATTAAGTCCATTCACGCCAACTGTTGATCCATTTTTGCAGATAGCGTTGCAACGTCGTCAAATTCCCAAAAAAACTGATCCATTTGAGGAATTTGATGCGTATGTTCAAAGTGCAAAAAAAACAGGTAGTGTGACATTAGAGATTTTTTCTCATGAAGATACTCCATTTTTTTCTCCTGATGATCCTATAAGAGAAGAAATACCTAAAGAGTATATTCCCACAGAAAAGGTAATAGAACGCGGCTTAAAACATTGTGGTTTTACGAAAATTAGTATGCATGGTTCTCAATTATTACATGGATCTTCTTCCCCATCACTTCTGGCATTTACGAGATATAGTCAAGGGAAAAAGGGTTTATTGCCAGCGGGTTACTTGGAAAAAAGTGGCAAAGTTTCTTTCTGTGGTGCTAATGATTCGGGACGTTTTGGTGTCAATATAACAAGACTATCAACTGTTACAATTGGTGCTATTAGATTTTGTGATGTTTTACGATATACAAAATGCAGAAAGTGGACACCAGAAATAAGTCAGACAAGTAATCAACAACACTTAAAAACACTGCAAGAGGAATTTCAGCAACATGCTCAAAATGTTGTTGAAGAAAACACTTCTTTCACCCAATATGATGTGAAAATACAGGAAAAAGTTTTAAGAGCTTTAAAAGAGGATAAAATACAGGAAGCTTTTGATGTGTTTAGTGCTCATTTGTCATCTTTTTCGACGGTTGATATATGTATAATATCTTGTATTGAAATGGAATTTAGGAGACTTGCAGCATGGGAAAAATTGGACGAAAATGAAAAATTACTAGTTACTAATCCTTTTCCGGTCTTATATGGTATCAAATCAATGAGACAGTATGTGCATAGTAAAGTAAGTAGTTATGTTTCTTGTGAGGTTGGATTACTAGATGGTGCAAGCCCAGATGAAATTAGGGTTATCTTTGTGCCTTCAAGTAGATTAGATTTTGCAAGAAGATTAATGGCAGAAAATGGTAATTCCTTGACTGTGGAACCATTTCCAAAAGTAGCAATGAAATTGTATCCGGAGTTCGATACTAAAATTTTTGAATAGATTTTAAGCCTATCTTTAAACATATTTAAGCAGATTCATCGCAATACAAAATATCTTGTTCTTACGTGCATTTGCAACTGACTTAACTCTAATTAAAATACCTCGTATTAAAATATCCTATACCAATTAATAATTTTAATTAAGCGGTGCATTCATTTCTTGAAGTGAAGAAATGATGAGTTTATTTTTAAAAATATTTGCTTTTCATGTAACGTAATAACAAAGGAGTTTTATGCCATATATATTACCAAAACTTAATTACGATTTTAAGGCTCTTGAACCTGTAATCTCCTCCAATCTTTTAGAGATACATTACTTAAAACATCATCAAACTTATGTAAATAATTTAAATGCACTATTGGAGAAATATCAAAAATATTCAGGAGATCACGATCTAAATAAAATGGTGGAACTTTTGCCTGCCATAAAGTTTAACGCAGGAGGACACCTCAACCACGCGTTCTTTTGGGAGTCCCTCATACCGGTTGCTCAATCAAAATTTGAGGGCGCTATTACTGAACAATTAGAAAAAAAATTTGGCAGTTTTGATATGTTTAAAGAAAAATTTACAAGCTGCGCCTTGAGTATCCAGGGTTCCGGCTGGACTTGGCTAACATATAATGTAGATACAAAAAATTTACAAATCTCTATCACAATCAACCATGATAGATTAGAAAATAATCTTGTACCATTACTAGTACTAGATATGTGGGAACATGCCTATTATCTACAATATAAAAATGTTAAGAGTGATTTCATAAAAGATATATGGAAAATTTTAAATTGGCAAAAAATAAATGAAAGATATCTAAAAATAATATGAAAAATAATATGTTGTCTGTATTGCCAATAATAGGTAAAATAAACGGGTTGTTACATAGGTAAAAAATGGGATTGTTTTCCCGAAATAAATTAAAAATAAAAGTTTCATCAACAAAAAAAGATGGTTTTAGTGGTTGGATAAAATGTACCAACTGTTCAGAACTTATCCATTCTAATGAATTACAAAAAAATTTAAACTGCTGCCCAAAATGTAACCACCATTATCGATTAAATACTAAACAGCGGATAGATATCCTGGCAGATAAAGATAGCTTTCAGGAATTATTTAATGATTTAAAACCAGTAGATGCCTTAAGTTTCACGGATATGCAAAAATATTCCGATAGATTGCAAGAAGCAACTCAAAAATCGGGAAGAGATGAGGCTATTGTAGTCGGTACATGTGCTATAGATAATGTTTTAACAACCATCGCTGTTTTGGATTTCAATTTCATGGGCGGATCTATGGGATCAGTAGTCGGAGAAAGATTAACTCTGTTAATAGAATACGCTATAGAAAATCATTTGCCGCTCATCGTTGTCTCCGCATCTGGCGGCGCTAGAATGCAAGAGTCGATATTTTCACTTATGCAGATGGCAAAAACGTCAGCTGCCTTAATGAAGTTTGATAAAACAGCCCTACCTTATATTTCTATATTAACCAATCCCACAACGGGAGGAGTTACAGCCTCTTTCGCGTCTTTAGGAGATATCATTATCGCAGAACCAGATGCACTAATAGGATTTGCAGGACCAAGAGTTGTAGAACAAACAATAAGACAGAAATTGCCTCCAAAAGCACAAAAATCAGAATTTATCTTGGAAAAAGGATTGATTGATTGCGTGGTGTCAAGAGAATGTTTGAAAAGTAAGGTCTCATTCTTTTTGCAAATATTGCTAAATAATGAGCGTACTTATGAAAAATGTGAAGAACCTCTTGCTAAAAAAATGCCACAAAGGTTAAAAGAACTTCTTAAAATGAAAGATGTTACAAACTCAAATGAATAAAATTAGCGTCACGATCCGTGTGAAAAGTAAAGATTTGATGCCAACTTATGCGTCTTATGAAGCAGCAGGCGCCGATCTTAGAGCTAATGTCGAAAATAATATTATCATACAACCTGGAAAAATTGCTCTTATACCTACCGGCATTTTCTTAGAAATACCAAGTGGCTTTGAAGCACAAGTTAGACCAAGAAGTGGACTGGCTTTAAATAACCAAATATCAGTATTGAATACTCCTGGAACTATAGATGCTGACTATAGAGGAGAAATTAAAGTGATATTAGTAAATCATGGCAGTGAAGCTTTTACTATTCTCCCAAAAATGAGAATAGCTCAATTAGTGTTCGCACCAGTTGTGCAAGCATGTTTCTATGAAGAACAAGAACTTGCCTCTACATCGCGTGGAGAAAATGGTTTTGGAAGTAGTGGGTTACATTAGTATGGATGCTCCTATAAATATCGCCGATTATTTGAATGAAAATCTTATCGTGTTTTTGAACGCCTCTAATCGCGATGAGGCTATATATCAGCTTATCAAAGCTTTAAAAAGAGGAGGAAAACTACTCAATGAACGCCTCTTCTATAATGCTATTTTAGATAGAGAAAAATTGGTCTCCACAGGCATCGGTATGGGCGTCGCTATCCCTCATGCAAAATTGAAAAATTTCGACGAGTTCTTCATCGCCATAGGTATACAAAAAGACATGGGCTTGGATTGGAAATCGTTGGATAATGCTCCAGTTCACCTCGTTTTCATGATCGGAGGACCAGATAATAGACAAACACAGTATTTAAAAATCTTGTCTCGCTTGACCTTGTTAATAAAGGATAGAAATTTGCGCCAAAGTTTGCTAAAGATGAAAGATGGAAGAGAAGTGTTGGAGGTTTTGGTTAAAAAAGATCAGTCTTGCTTAAATTCCTAGTTATTCCTTAAAATGAGATCTTACAGGAGAAACTTTATGGATCTCAAAATTAAAGATCTAGCAAAACTTTTGAATGTCTCTGAAACAACTATTCGCCGTTGGCTCAAAGAAGGAAAAATTCCAGCCTATAGACTTAATCACCAGTTCCGCTTCAGCCGTATAGAAATAGAAAATTGGGTCATGAGTTGTAAAATGAAAAATGAAGAACCTCTAAAAACTCTAGATACAACACAAATGGTCTCCCTTAAGGAAGAAAAAACACAACGTATCATTGGCAATCAGATCGGTACACAGGCCTATAGTCTCTTTAGAGCAGTAAATAAGGGCGGTGTTATAGAAAATGTCGATGGAAAAAATAAAGAAGAAGTTATCAGAGAGGCAATTAAAATAATTGCCTCAACTCTTAATTTAGATGCCGATGTTATCGCCGATCTACTCATGGATAGAGAAAAACTTATGCCAACAGCTTTAAACCATGGTATCGGTGTCCCTCACGCAAGAGATTTCTTCTTGCCAGGACATTTCGACGCTGTCACAATAGTATATCCCAAAAGATTTATAGAATATGGCTCATTGGACGGCGAACCTGTTCATACCTTGTTTTTCCTCTTCGCTTGCGATGATAAAAGACACTTGCACCTACTAGCAAAAATAGCCCACTTCACCCGCGATGAAGAGGCTCTTTCTTTACTTAAAACAAGACCTTCTAAAGAAATACTCTTAGAATATGTCAGAAAATGGGAATCCAAAATTAGCGTCTATGCTGAAAAAGTAAGGGGGCTTTAACAGTGTCTTTTGATCTTAATTAACCATATGCATATATTGCCAAAATGAGCAAATTTATTACTATTAGTGAGACCGCAGAAAGAAGGAAAAAAATTTCCCGTACAAAGAACGTAAGCGAACAATAAGCCCATATTGTGCTTTTAAAAATTATCATTTATTTAAACCCGACTTTGACAAATTACAGGCTAATATGTTTTTTTAGTGAAAAAAGATCTATGGCAGAGATATTTTCTGAGAGCGGAAAAGAAGTTTTACCAGGATATAAGACATATAAATGATTTAACTTTAAATCATTCAACGCGATCTGCATAGAGGGAGTTATCTTTATTTTTTCTGAATATTTACATTCAAAACCTAATTTTTTACCTTCTTTTACGATAAGCAAATCTAGCTCTGCTCCACTATGGGTTTTCCAAAAATAAGATTCCTCTGCACTAGCTTTAAAATGCACTATAACAGATTCTAAAGCAAAGCCTTCCCAGAATGAGCCTAATTTGGGATGCAGATGAAGATCTGATTCTTTCATAATACCGATAAGTGTATTTAAAATGCCGCTGTCGCGAAAATAGATCTTTGGAGATTTCACTTGTCTTTTCCCTAAATTCTCATACCATGGAGAAAGCAAACGTATCATAAAAGTTCCAACTAAAATATCCAAATATTTACGCACTGTATGATCAGACACTCCTAATGACTTACCTATTTCACTAGCGTTGAATATTTGACCATGACAATGAACAAGCATCAACCAAAAGCGTCTGATTTGCTCCGGAGGAATTTGAAAGCCCAGATTGGGTATATCTCTTTCCAAAAAAGTAGATATATATGACTGTCTCCACAAAAAACTTTCCTCATCTTTTTCGGCTAGATAAGCTTTTGGAAATCCACCTCTAAGCCAAAGCTTTTCTGCATTTGGCGTTTCTTCTAAGGAAAATGGCATAAGCTCTATATATCCAATACGTCCCGCTAAAGTATCGGATGACTGCCTAATTAAATCTCTTGAAGCACTACCCAAAATTAAGAATCTTCGTTTGTTTGATTCATCGACTAAAACTCTCAAAACAGGGAAAAGATCCGGCTTTCTTTGAATTTCATCTATAATTATGAGCTGATAAGATAATTTAGATAAAACAAGCATAGGATTTTCAAGTTTAACAAGATCGAGAGGATTTTCTAAATCTAAAAACAAAACAGCATCGGTAGAAAGTTGTTCAACATACATCTTGGCAAGAGTAGTTTTTCCTACTTGCCTAGGTCCAAGTAAAGCACAGATAGGGTGTACTTTAAATTGTTTATTAATTTGTTCTATGTAACTTTCTCTTTTCATAATCATGATGTGTATAATTCCAAACTTATAATTCAATAATACAAGGTATTTACCCACTTTGTCAATATTTTCACCCAGTAATTTCGAATCTCGACTTCGAATTTTCAGGATGCGCTCATAAATGCCAGACAATGAGTTGGTTACGAGAAAGCAAAAAATCCTCCGTTATACATATCGTGATTCAAACCCAAGTTTCATGTTTTCGAAATATTGTCTATAGACACAAAATGAGAAAAAATAAAAACTAATCCTGGAAGGAGAATATATGGGATAAAGGCTATGCATCTTCTTCCAATAGGGCACTGTTAAAAAGACATAGATTGAAAGATGGGTTAATGGGAAAAGCTGTAATAGGTAAAGAACTAAGTATTTTGAAAAAACTTAAAAACAAACTGATATCTGACGCTACATTGTGGAACAAACGTTTGGGACATCAAAACGGAGATTGAGTTTTACAAGATCTAGGTATTTAACCCAGAAAAAGGTGGAAGGAGAGGCGATATTAAAAGCTCTTTTTTCAATCTATTGAAAGCCATCAGAAAATTGAAAATTTATCCTCTAAATACCCCAAAGTAGTGCCTAGAAAAAACAAGGAAGTGTTGATTATTAATTAGTTACGAAAATTTTTGCGGAAGTCAAGTGGTCGCAACTTCCATTGTTTTTTCCGTGAAGATAATTTCTTTATTCTTGGCAGATATGATATAACTCTTTTTCTCTTCAGGATGGAGAAGTAGTTTTTCCGCAAGCATATCTTCAAGATGTTGTTGTATTATTCTTCTAAGAGGTCTTGCTCCCATTTCGGGCTGATACCCCTTTTCTACCAGGAATTCTTTTGCACTAGCATCCAATTCGATCGATATATTCTTGCGTTCAACCCTAGCTTTTAATTTAGCAAATTCTAACTCTACAATTGCATGAAGATCTTCTTTTGATAATGCCTTAAAAATAACAGTATTATCCAAACGATTAATAAATTCTGGTTTGAAGTGTTTTTTTATGGCAGTATCTATTTTTTCTTGGATGACTTTGGCATCGGGCATGCCCTCTTTTGCTCCAAAACCAACCTCAGTAGAACGACGAATAAGATCGGCCCCTAGATTGGAGGTCATAATAATAATCGTGTTTTTGAAGTCTATTTTACGACCAACAGAATCGGTTAATCGACCCTCTTCTAGAATCTGCAGTAAAAGATTCATTACATCAGGATGAGCTTTTTCCACCTCATCAAAAAGAATTACGCAATACGGTCTTTGCCTAACCTGTTCTGTTAATTGTCCGCCCTCTTCATAGCCTACATATCCAGGAGGCGATCCCGTAAGACGACTAATTGCTATTTTCTCCATGTACTCCGACATGTCGACTTGAATGAGTGCATCCTCACCACCAAAAAGATGAATAGCTAAAAGTTTTCCCAGAAGCGTTTTTCCAACACCAGTAGGACCTAAGAATAAAAAGGCACCAATCGGACGATTCGGGTCTTTTATGTCAGCACGACTTCTTCTAATAGCCCGACAAACTAAATTTAATGCTTCTTTTTGACCAATGATTTGAGAACTTAAGGTCGCTTCCATGTTGAGAACTTTTTCTGTTTCTTTTTCCGTAAGCCTAACGATAGGAATGCCTGTCTGTTTAGATACCACAGCGGCAATGTCTTCTTTATCAACGATTACCTTGCGCTCTTCCCTTGTTGCTTCCCACGTTTCTCTCATTTTTTGTAGTTCATCTCTTTTGGTCTTCTCATTATCTCTAAGTCTTGCTGCTTTTTCGTATTCTTGCTTACTTATAGAATCCTCTTTGGCAAGTCGCAACTCCTCGATCTCTTTTTCAAACTTCAAAAGCTCGGGAGATTCGTTCAACACTGAAATACGAGCCTTGGCACCAGCTTCATCAATAAGATCAATAGCTTTGTCGGGTAAAAATCTACCAGCAATATAACGATCAGAAAGATAAGCCGCATCTTTGACGGCATCGTCAGTATACTTGCATTTGTGATGTTCTTCATATTTATTTTTTAAACCATACAATATGGATATGGTCTCCTCTTTTGATGGTGGAGAAATGAAAATCTTTTGAAAACGTCTCTCTAACGCCGCATCTTTCTCAATGTGCTTACGATATTCATCAACAGTAGTCGCTCCAATACATTGTATTTCACCACGAGATAGCGCCGGCTTTAAAATGTTAGAAGCATCAATGGCTCCTTCGGCAGCACCAGCACCAACGATAGTGTGTAATTCATCAATAAACAAAAGTACATTGCCGTTTTTCTTGATCTCGTCCATCACGGCCTTTATGCGCTCTTCAAATTGACCACGATATTTCGTCCCTGCAATCATGAGCGTTAGATCTAAAGTAATTAATTTCTTCTTGCGTAAGATTTCAGGCACTTCTCCTCTAACAATAGCTTGTGCTAAACCTTCAACAATAGCTGTTTTACCAACTCCTGCTTCACCAATTAACACAGGATTATTTTTTCTTCTGCGACAGAGAATTAAAATCAATCTTTCCACTTCTGTTTTTCTCCCTATCACAGGATCCATTTTGCCTTCGCGACAGAGTTCGGTAAGATCACATCCGTAACTCTTTAGAGCCGGCATCTTGTCTAAAGAAGAGGATGTGGGAACAGATGTTTTTTCCATAGGTTTATTATAGGAGGGTGGATTATTGGCATTTATGGGGGGAAGTTGTAAGTTAAATGTCTCTAGTTCTTTTAAAACTTCTTTTCGAATCTCTTGAAGATTGGCATTCAGGTTCTCCAGCACTTGTGCCGCCACACCATCGCTCTGTCTTAAAAGCGCAAGTAAAATATGCTCCGTGCCAACATAGTTATGACTTAAAGTCGCGGCTTCCTCATGAGCATAGTCAAATACTTTTTTTACCTTACCAGTTAGTACAGGATCGCCGTACACCTGTATCTCAGGACCAAAACCAACAATTTTCTCCACCTCGCCACGAGCATTGTCGTAATTAATGGAAAAATTTCTAAGTACGTTAACAGCTATCCCTTGACCCAGTTTAAGCAGACCTAAAATTAGGTGTTCAGTACCCAAATAATTATGGTTGAGCCTTTGTGCTTCTTTTTTTGCCAGCTTTATAACTTGTTTTGCTCTATTGGTAAATTTATCAAACATTTTTTTTCTCAGCCCTTTTTCTTGATTGTAAGGGGAGCATATTTTTTTGTAAATAAAGGAACTAGTAAAAACAATTTTTGAGAATATTATTTACTATAATACGATCAAATTCCGTGCCTTCCATTCTACGATAATTTATACTAATCGGCAAGATGTTGAAATTTTTTAATACGCAAACCTATCCAGCAGAAGAGAATATGAAAATAGATAGTCAAATGCTGTCGGCTTTGTCGCCCAATGCTGTCCCTATTTTGCGGTTTTATGAGTGGCAAAAAAGAGCGTTGAGTTATGGGTATTTTATAAAACATGAAGAATTTATCGATCTAAAGTTGGCAAAAGAAAGAGAGATTGATTGCGTAAGAAGACCAACAGGAGGAGGTATTGTCTTTCATACTAGTGACTTAACCTTTTCTTTTTTTATGCCAAAAAATTATAAGTTTTTTTCTACCGATGTTGTAAAAAATTATCAGTTTGTTAATAACCATATTTTAGCGGCAGTAAAAGATTTTTTTTCTTGGCAAAATCTTTCCCAAGAAGACAATATTTCCATAAATCTTCTAAAAGAAAATGTTACACAACAGACAGATGCGGAAGCACAAAATCTTATTAGTAATTTTTGCATGGCTAAGCCCACCAAATATGATCTCATGTTCAATGGTAAGAAAATAGCAGGAGCAGCACAGAGAACAACAAAAAATGGTTATTTGCATCAGGCTTCAATTTTTTTAGCACCTGTGGAAGAAGAGATTTTACAAGTAGCTCTTTTTCCTACTAAGAATTTGTGTGATAATTCCTCGTTTTTGTTGCAAAATAGAAAAAATTTTTCAGAAATAAAACAGAAACTTTTCGAACTTTTATACCATCATTTTGCAAAAACCTTGCTTTAGGATATACTTAAACGGATAGAAAAAGGTGAATATGCAAAGAAAAAATGATAGTACTCCTAGAAAAAATGGTATTACTCCTACAAGAAAAGAGGATTATGCCCAATGGTACCTCGAAGTTATAAAAGCTGCAGATCTGGCAGAACATGCTCCCGTCAGAGGTTGTATGGTAATAAAACCTTGGGGATTTGGCATCTGGGAAAATATGCAAAGAATACTTAATGAATATTTTAAAAAAAGAGGAGTACAAAATGCCTATTTTCCTCTTTTCATACCTTTGAGTTTCATGCAAAAAGAGGCAGAACATGTCGAGGGGTTTGCCAAAGAGTGTGCTGTTGTTACCCATTATAAACTAGAAAAAAATGAAGAAGGAATTTTAGTGCCATCAAAAGAGGCAGAACTCACTGAACCCTTGATCGTCAGACCCACCTCTGAAATGATTATCGGTGAGATGTTTTCGAAATGGGTGCAGTCTTATCGCGATCTTCCCTTAAAAATAAATCAGTGGGCCAATATCGTCCGCTGGGAGATGCGTACACGCTTGTTTTTGCGAACAACAGAATTTTTATGGCAAGAAGGACATACTGTACACGCGACAAGTGAAGAGGCAAAAAGAGAAGTGTTAGAAATGCTCGATACTTATGTCGATTTTTGTGAAAAGTATCTCGCCATCCCAGTAATTAAAGGAAAAAAAACAGAAAGAGAAAAATTTCCAGGAGGTGTTGATACCTATTGTATGGAAGCAATGATGCAAGATAAAAAAGCACTCCAAGCAGGAACAACTCATTTCTTGGGACAAAATTTTGCCAAATCTTCTCAAATTAAGTTTCGTGATAATAATTTAAATGAAGAATATGGTTGGACAACATCTTGGGGAGTGGCTACAAGACTTATCGGTGCTTTAGTAATGACTCATAGTGATGACGATGGTTTAATGTTACCACCAAAAATTGCTCCTAGTCACGTTGTAATATTGCCAATCATTCATAAAGAAGCGGGAGATATTTTAACGTACTGTCAAAAATTAAAAGAGAAATTGCAACTTATAACGTTTAATGGAAAAACATTAGAAGTAATACTTGATGATAGAGATATGAGAGGTGGAGAAAAAAAATGGCATTGGGTGAAGAAAGGAATACCTCTGAGAATTGAAATCGGACTCAAAGAGATACAAGAAGGTATGTTAAGTATAGCAAGACGTGATGAAGATGGACCTCAAAAGAAAATGTCAGAAGAAATATTCTTGAGAGAAGTAGTACAAATATTGGATGATATGCAAAATAAAATGTTTCAAAGGGCTAGTAAATTTTTACAAGATAACATCGTAGAAGTGAAAAACAAAGAAGAATTTTATAACTACGTGGCTAAAGAAGATTGCCCTTTTATCCTCTGTCATTTTCATGAGGATACTCTTTTAGAAGATAAAATTAAAAATGATTACAACGTCACCATTAGATGTATCCCTTTAGAACAAAAATCTAAGGTAGGAAAATGTATTTTCTCAGGAAAAGAAGTGGATAAACAAGTGATTTTTGGTCGGGCTTATTAAATATTATGAGTGTAAATTTTGGTAATGTTGAGTTCATGGGAAAACAATGGTTTACTAATTATTATGATTTTTCCGCAGTGGCTAAAAATAGATCAGGATTAGTTGTTGAAGTTGTAGAAAGAGCCAGCCCAAAGATGCCCTTATCCTCTGCATGTCATTATTTTGCAATGATACATACAGGAGAAGAGGTCGAATTAGTGACGGATGCCGATGGAGTAGAAACTTTCGGGTTTAATATCCGTCTGGAAAAAGTAAATGGTAGAAGTAGATTGCACACCATCGCAAGAAAATGTATGGCACAAGGATTACAAATGGTCGCAATAGTAGAACAAAGAATAGGATGGGAGAAAACATGGTCGTTCGATGACGTTTTAGGACCATTGCCTCCAGTGTATAAAGAGACAATCATTACGCAAAACAGAATTTTTAGAAAATCTGTATAGGAGCTTGAGAAAAAAACACTTAGTTTGTTAGAATCTCAATTAATATGATTAAATTTTTAAGAAAGCATCAGCGTATATTTTTTATCATTATTACGGTTGTTATCGTGATAACGTTCTCTTTCTTTGGTACTTATAGCGTCACACAACGTGATAAAGGACCAAAAGATAGAAATTTAACTACATCTATAAATGGCACCACAATAAAGTTTTTAGAAACTCAAAAATTGTCTTTAATGTTGGCGAATAACTATTATTCGGGATTAACCAATCTTTTTAATAAAAATATTTTGTCGGAAGATTTTATCGATACCGGTATAGCAAAAGTATTAGTGAAAAATTATTTTAATGTGGTCAAGCCTTATCTGGAAAGTCATTTTGATAGAATAAAGAAAACAAATCTTTTCACACATGCACAATACAAAAATATATCCGTAGAAAACGTATGGCAACAATACTGTCCAGAAATGCTTACGGTCTTTAATAGAATAAAAGAGGCGAAAGAAGTAAATGAGACATTTTTTGCGGATCTACTACGCCTTTATGTTTTGCAAGATAACTTACCGCCAATGGTACTAAAAAGGATTTTGTATTATCAGATGCTAAACTACCAGCAGCAGTATGGTAATACAGCGGCAGATTATGAGTTGGTAAATAATGATTTTTACCTCTTCGGATTTAAAAGCGCCAGTGAATGGTTCGGGCATAATTTTATCGATCTTGTTAGTGAATTTGTGTTGAACGTTGCTGACTTAGCAAAAAGTAGTGGATGTAAGGTGCTAACAGAGGAAGTTTATTCCTATCTTATCAGCACTTTAAAAGAGAATTTGGAAAGAATAGAAAATGCTGACAGATTTCCTAAAGATCTAAAGAGTTGTTTCCAATATCAATGTCGCCTTTTAGGAATGAAAGTTAACGATGTTATCGATGCTGGCGAGAAAATTTTACTTTTTAAAAAATATTTTAATGACAAAGCAAATGCTGTGTTCGTAGATACGCAATTAAATCAACAATTGGTTGAATTTACTCATAAACAAGCAGAGGTAACGGCTTATAAACTTCCCTCTTATTTGTCTTTACAAGATAGTGAAAAACAATATTTGTTAGCTCTTTATTGGCAATGTGTGGGTAAAGAACCGTTGACTGATCAATATTATCCTATAGAACAAATTAAAGAAAAATATCCCGAGTTTTTACAAAAAACTGTGCAGATAAAATGTGTCGGTTTGACAAAAGAAGAAGCTGGACTGAGCATATCAGAAAAGGCGCTGTGGGATTGGCAGACAAAAGAGGAAAATTGGCAACAACTAATAACGAAATTCCCTGAGCTTAAAAAAAATAAAAAAGAACCTTTTGAAGCGTTGGAAGAATTATCATCTTCCGTGAGACATCATGTGGATGCGTTTTCTCGTAGTAAGATGTTAAGCGATGAGTTTATATTAGCGGCCTTAAAGAAAAAAGAAATGAAGGACGTAACATTAAAAATTAATGCAAAAGATAAGTGTGTAGATGGACTTGTAGGGATAAATGATGTAGCGCAGCTTATGCTCTTTTTGCAAAGCAAAGAACACTCACAAAAATATACGCAAGATAATGAAACATATTATCTTTTTCAAGAAATGAAAGAGCAAGATAGTTTGCATTTATTAACATTTGAAGATTTGTTATCAGATGGTAGTTTGCGCGCTCTTTTGCAAAATAAACTCAAAGAGGCTCATAAATCTAATTACACTGATAAAAGTTTTAATGAGGCTAAACCTCTGCTGCTTAATATGTTATTTCCTATAGATGTGAAATCGCAATTTTTGTCATATATGGATAAATTATGCAGTCAGCTGCAGCAAAATAAAGATGATTTTTTGTTTAAAGATGGTAGAAGAACCGTTGCTAATCAGTGGCAAATTGAAAAAGAGGATAAAGTATTAGATAAGACTGACTATAAAGATAGCCCAATATTTACAGAAAAAGTTGGTTTTATTACGAAGCCATTAATAGAAGGTAGTAGTATACTTTTTTATCGTGTTAATAATTTTAAAACCGATGAAGAGGCAGTATTGAAAGAACTGCAAAAAGAAAAAACGGCACTAAGCAATGAAGTAAAGTTACATCTTGCAGAGCAAGTTATGATAAAGATATTGGAAAAAAATGCAATTTTATTGCCGATAAGAGAAAATGTTTGAAGATGTTCCTTCTTTATCCGTTTTAAATTTTTTTTCCATGAAAATGGATTGTCATTATTCTAAAGATGATGTTTTACAAAGGAAACATCTTTTGATAGATTCGTCTGCCTATTTGGTGGAAGAAAGATTTGCTAATGTTTACATGGGGTGGAATGAGGAAAAATTAATTTTCAACATCCATGTTAATATTCCTTTTACCAAGGTAGTGTTTCCTAATTTCAAACGAGGAGATAGCGTAGAGCTTTTTATCGATACGAGAAATTTGAAAGAAAAAAATGTAATTACAAAGTTTTGTCATTATTTTCTTTTTTTTCCACAAAAAATAGATGATAAATGGGGAAGGGAATTAACTAGATTCCGATCTGGCGACATGCATCCCATAGTGGATTTTTCTGAAATAGAAGTTGATGTGCTATTGGATAGAAAAAGTTATTTTATGAAAATTATCATCCCTCAAAATTGTCTTTTCGGATTTGACCCCAAGAATTTTTTAGAGTTGGGGTTCACTTATAGAATTAATCGTTTTGAGGCTATGGCACAAGATTTTTCCTGTAGTAGTGATGAGTATAATGTAGAAAAACATCCAGATCTTTGGGCATCTTTTGTTCTTAAGAGGTAATTATGAGTAATATTTTGTGGCAAAAATGGGAAAAAGATTTGTTGGTAGTAGGTATAAAGAAGAAAGTGGTAAATGAGCTCGGAGAGATTGTCTACTTAGATTTGCCTAAGGTAGGGCAAGAAGTAAAGAAAGAAGATGCTATTGCTCTTTTAGAATCTAATAAGGCTGCCTACGATATTTACAGTCCAAAAGAGGGTATGATTGTTGAGATTAATAAGGAACTTTTGTCTGATTTAACCAAATTAAACAATTTTCCCGAAGATGAAGGGTGGCTGTTCAAAATTCGGCCTGCCATGCAGTGAAATGTTGATTCATTTTTAAATTATAAGGAATTCTTATGTCTTTAATTGTTACGACAGCATTATGGCGTTTTTTAAGGGAGAAAGAGTTAGATGATCAACTTGCTATCGAGAGCATTGAAAAAAAAGAAATTCATAAGCTCTTGGAGCATATTTGTCCTTTTCATTCCTACAATGAGGAGCGATTATTAACTTGGGCATTAAGATCGATTTCTAAAGATGTTCATCTTTTGGAAGATATTGCTAGATTGCCATTTAGAAATGAAAATAGTCTTAAGATGCTATTTTGTTTGGCCATTGTTTTAGGAGCACAAACGAAAGTTTTACAGTTGATGAAAACGATTACTTTAAGTGAGGAAATAGCTAGTGAGATATTAATAAAGTGCATTGAGAATGGAGGAAGAGAAGAAGTGATTCACGCTTTGGCTTCCATGAGTAATTTGAAAAATAAAAGATCTATCGGATATGCTCTGTTGGAAGCAAAAGAAGAAAAGCTCCTAGCACAGTATAAAGACGTTTTTCAACTCGATGTGGATGAGAATGTGCGTTTTTTTGTTTGCGACTATTTAAAACAACCTTCGATAGCATTTAAAGAGAAATTTTTCCACATAAAGCAACTACTTGTAATTTTCCCATTACAACAAGACATCCTTTTGTCAATTGCATTTGATTGTCTAAATTTGGCCACTGTAGATAATGCACGCTCCGTTTTAAAATATTTTGCAGATAAACTAGAGGTTGCCAATTTTGGTAAGTTATTTTTAAATGCAACCATATTGTATCCCACAATTTTAGGAAGCGAAGAGACTAAAAGGACATTTTTATTTTCTTTAGATAGGTTTTCTAATATGGGTGATTTTAAAAGAATTATTAGAAAAGAAAAAAGAAAAGTTTTTCTTCCAGATCATTCTGAGAGAGCGTCTTTGTATTTAGAGGAATTAAGACAAGATTGCTTATATGCAGAAAAAAAAATGCCCAAGGAGGTATTACTATATACCATTATGCGAGGAGGTTTTGGCGATTTGGCGGCAACATTGAAACTAGCTGAGACTATAAGTAAAGAGGATAGATTTACCAAAATTACTCTCGTTTTTCCTCGTGGCATTGATGAAAAAAGAAGAGATTTTTTAAGAAGATGGCCAGCAAAATTTGAGGTTGTATCTCCACAAGTATTGGACCGTGAAAATGTGATGGCTATTGGTATTGCTACGCATCAGAATATTTTTGAGACAACAAGGAGAGATATTCCCCATTTTTTTGTTCGGGAATATGATGCTTTGTTACAAGAGGATATTTCTAATCAATGTTGTTCAGGTCTTGGAGAACAAAAATTAGGTATCTTTGTAGACGATGATATGCAGGGAATATTAAGTACAAGAGAAATAGAAATTTTACAGCGGATTAGCTCAAATAGTAAGTTGCTTTTTGAAGAAAAAAAATTTTATTTTGGTTATGGGCATTATTTTGTATCCATAGAACATTTTGTTCATTTAGTAGTCAGTGCAGAGAAAGATAAAGATGAGGATATTATTGTTTTTATCAAGCTCGGAGATTGTGGTCCCTTAAGCGCTTCCTTTACTTTGGATGGTAATTTTTTTGAATTTTTAAAGAGAAGAAACATTGGTGGTTTGATTATTGATGATCATGAATATCATCTACAAAAGGGAAAAAAATCTCTCATTGTTTTTTTTATGTCCTCTTCTATAGGGCATGAGGAGATGAAAGTACTATTGAAAGCTTCTAAGGATTTATGTCTTGTAACAGGTGATCAATCTTTTTCTGAAGCAGTCAGCGCCGATAAACTTATAATTTATGAAATGTATTCTCACAAGGTTAAATTATGGCATAATTTTTGTAGGTTAGCAAAAGAACATGTTGGAAGTGATTTGCAAGATATTTTGTTAGAGAGTGGCATTGAAGTTTCCTCTCCTAATGCCTATGATGATTGTGAATACGATGGATTAGCAGCAAAACTTTTGGCAGAAAAAAGTGAATATTCTAGATTGAATCAATTTGTTATTAAAAATAGAGCTTTAAATCGAAGATTGATTCTCAAAATTAAAAGACTTTTCGCCGAAATCCAACGATAATTTAGCCCTACCTGACTACTCCGATCAATCTAGCGGCTTTGCGGCGCATTTGGTAAGTTAATCTTAAATATATGCATTATGCTTTCGGCGGTGGCTCTACCCTGAGCAAAGTTAGCGCATCTGCAAATTGTAACTTTTGTTGATCTATCGAGATCAGCATCAAATTTTTTGCATAACAACATAGCTAAATCTGGGTGTTGATTGAATAATGCTGCATTAATCATTTCTCTTATTTGAATAGGGGTAAGAATTACGTGGTAAGTATTCAGTATATGGGTTATAATATCCTCCTGTCCATTAGCAGCAAGATTAATCATTATAACACCAAGCCTTCTCGGAGTTAACCAATCAATGCCAATGTTATCCAAAATTACTCTTATCATTTCTTTAGTACCACATGATACAGCACATAATAAAATGTCCCATTTTTTATCAGGCAATAGTGTTGCTTGATTGTTTACTAAAAATTTTTGCATCAACGCAACTTTATTTTCTTGTATCGTTGTCGCAAGTTGATTTGGTGCTTGTACTTCTACTGGCAGTTTGTTTTTTATTTGGTAGCAACCTTGTTGAGCATTCAAATAATGATTGAAAATAGGATTTATTTCTTCCAAATAGATGTTGAGTAGTTCCGGACAATTGCTTTTAAGCCAATTTATGCCGAAACTTGTTCCTACAGTACTGAGAATTTTTGGTATTGTCGCAAGAATTTCTAAAGATGAGTGACTTTTTAAGGCCTTTTGAAGTTCTAAATGGCAAAATTTTTCGACTGGAGAAAGACGTTCGTCTGCAACTTTAAAAAATGTTTTTAAAGATGGCAGCATGCGTTTAAAGCTTTCACTTGGTGTATAACCAGATTTTTGTAGTAGCAAGATAAGCCCTTGTCTTAATATTTCGCCGTTAAGGTTACTTTTAGAATTAACCAGTGCTTCCGGACAGGTTATTTCCATATTTTCCGTTAAGGAAAATACGGCCAGTGCATCTACTAGTGGTTGTAGAGGTCTTGTGTATTTAGCTTCTTGCCCAGCATTTGTCAGGATATAAGTATCATAAAAATGGCACATACTTAAGCAAAAGGGAAGTTGATATTTCGTATTATCGGCAAGAAGTGTTCTTTGAACGATGATCGAAAGAGCATTGATTTCAGTAATTGGCAGAGGAGTATGTACAGGACTTTGACGCTCTTCCACGGAAGGTGCAGTCTCAAAAGTAGCAGTTCCACTCATATTAAACCCCTTGTTTTAAAATAAATATTATATCATAATAATTATTATTAATATAGTAAAAATTTTATTTATTATATGCTTGTATTTAATTTGTGTGTCTTTAGCAAGTGCTTGATAACTAAGATGTTACGAACACGGCAGGGCTGAAAATCGTAACATTAAAAAATTTGTGCTACAAATTCCACCCCTTCATGGGTTTTCCATTCTTGAAAAATCTCCATTTCTACGGCGTCAAAAGCGGATCGTTTACCAAGAGCTATGGCATTTAAAAGTTTCACTTGCATCAATATCTTTTTAAATTCTTTTTGATCCTCTTGATGAATAACGAGTGGACAATTTTGTCTCTGAGACCTAACTACTGAATAAGTATTAACATTGTAAATAAACCATTCAGTATCTAAATCGCCTATTTTAGAAGCCTCAGATTCATCTAAAAGTCTTACCTCTTTTAATCTTCCACTTTGGGGATCTAATACGATTCCCACATTGTTAACAGGGCTATGGTGCCAAGTAAAGGGATGAGGGCCGTCTTTCAGATGACTCATTACGTTTTGTGAAGTAAAGAGAAAAGAACTAAAAACATCACCTTTAATTTTATCTAATTGTTGCAGAGTAAAATTTACTGTTGGCCCGCGACTATTTAATGCTCTAGTAAACCATCGCCCTTCTTGAATTTCATTTTGCTTTTCTACCTCTTTTTGTGCCTCTATTTCTTCTTTAACTTGGCATTGTGTATCCAGAGTATAATCTAAAACGTGCTCTGGCATAAAGGGTGTTCTCTCTCTTATATATCTACTTAATTCATCATCACTGCTCAATTGATCTTTAAAAATATCGTCCATTGATCTTATGGCTAAAGCACCTCCATATTGAAGAACTGGATCCTCAACCATCTCTTGTACAAAAAAAGAAGTGTCTTGTTTTTTTTCACCTCTTAAAGATTGCTCTATTGTCACCTTGATTTTGCTATTTTGAACAGCTTGTCTTGCTGCTTTCAACACTTCTTCGGCTAATACTTTTTCTTGTAATTTTATCGTTAATGCTAAAATACCATTGACGCTCTCTTCTTGTAATAAACCTTTTACTGCAACAAATTCAATACTTTGACCCAACTCTAATTCCCTCATCCTCTTTATCGATTGCAATAATCCCTCTAACATCATATGTTCTCCAACAGTAACAAGTGCTTTGGCTGAAAGAGGTTGAGCGATATCTATACCGCGACAGTGACGTTGATCATAATAGGTAAAACATTCATCCATGTCCAGTTTGCTATCTTTAAATGGTTTTATAAGTCCATTTTGTAGGACCATTAATTCGTTATTCTCATTGAAAAATAGTACATTTTTAAATGGACCTTTAGATAAGATGTAGGCTACTTCTAGATTACTTTTACTCCAAAATAAGCCTCCACCATCAATAAGTACTTTGCATCCTCGTTCTATGACTTTGTCTAATACTTTTTCAATGGTAACATTTTCCACAGTATGTACTAAAGGATTGCGAGTTAACAATAGATGAAGAGTACGTCCATCAACAACATTAACAGATATGGGGAATTTTATAGAGCTATGATAGCATTGACGATTCCATAATGTACCAGTGAATCCTCCAAAACTATTAAACATTTCAACAAAGTTTTGTCCATTACTAGTAATCTTCTTTTTGTAAAAGGTGATTTGGGGAATAACCATTTGATTGCAGAAAGATCTTATGAGATCTTTATTGTGTAAAAATTTGCGAAAAAACTCGTCGTCTTTGTCAAAAAAGTCTTTCCCAAAAATCTTTTCTAATTGTTGATATCTTTCTAATTCTTGGATTGATTTAGTAGAATTTTCGCCTCTAAAATAATTTTACTTTTCTCTTCTTTTAAAAAAGTTTTTAATTGTTCTTCTGTTAATCCCACTCTAAAGTAATATTGCCAAGTGTAACAAAGAGTTTCTATAACTTCACCATGATGTGCACCTTCAACTGGTTGATCTACTCCATCGTAGGGAATAGCAAAAAGTTGTTCTTTATTCCTCTTAGAAAGACCATATTGGAATTTCGGATTCTTATTGAATGTAAAATCAAGGTAAAGAGTGAAAAGTGCTCTAATTGTTGCAACAATTTGTTTTGTTTCTTCAGCTATATCAGGCAGATCAAAACTCTTACCAAGTAAATAGTCTTTAGATACTTTAAACTCTTTTGCACAAATATCGGCAAGTAATTCTTTGTCCAGTTTTTCCCCTATATGATAATAAACAAATTCAATACCTCTTCTCATGGCTGAAGAGGGAACTTCTTTTAGCCCAACCGTGAAATTTTCTTCTTTCCGTGATTTTAAAAGTTCATCGATTTCATCAGCTATAACATCGACTCTATCTTTGAAAATGACTAAGATTTTTTGTAAAATATCTAATCTTTCTGTATCACCATTTAATAATGCTTCCTCGTAAGATGCAAAAAGAGCGTGTATTGTACCCTCTTCAAAAAGTAAATATCCTCCATCGTTGATAGCTTCTACAAGTTTGTCATAATATGTTGTAAGATCACTATCGCTAGTATATCGATTAACTTTAAAGGTAGTAAGTTTTTGACCAAAGCTGGTTAGTGATCGACTATACATGTCAGAGATAGAGGGTTCATATAAGGCTTTGGGTACAATTGCTGCAGGAATTTTACCCTCAACTCTCATCATATACATTAAAAGAGGCAAAATAATTTTACTTTTTCCCATACCCATAATGGCTTGGATACAAATTTGTTTTTTAGTTAAAAATTGATTTAATACTTCAATTTGATCAGATCTTATAAGAAGATTGTTAAAATATTCAAAGGCCAAAAGAGCACGAGTCTTTGCTTCAAGTTGATAACTACGGTCAGCAAGCCAACTTGTCGCTATTTTTTCTAGTATTACGGGATTTGTGGTAGTATTTCCTTGCTCTATTAAAGCAAGAGTTCTTTTCATTTTTTGTAATTTCGTCATCTTTAATAAGTAGTTTTCGACATCTTGGAAAATTTCTTCTGCCGTTTGTTTTGTTAAAGTTGTTTTTTTAAGTAATCCATTAATATCTCTTGCAATATAGAGGTGAATTAACTCATCGAACTTGGGAAAACGAAGTTTTTTACTATTTCTTTTACCAAGATCATCTACTGAACAGGTGTGTAATTTCTTTAATATATTTTGTTTCATCTCTTTAACTACTTGCAATTGTTCTATCTCTTCTTTCACGTGTTCTCTTAATACATGTAACGGTACTGTTAATTGCCATTTTCCGTGGAATTGTCTTTCGTAGGCTTCTATAGATTGGTTCATCTCCATTGTTAATTTACTACTGCCATTCAACCGTACCCGCTCTTTTGTATCCTCATGAAATTCAAAATAATCATCTTTTTGACAAGGGGGCATTACTTTTATCTCAAAAGATGGTAAAGAATGTATGGAAGGCAATAGCATTTCAATAGGCTGAAATTTATATTCTACTTTACCCAGTTGTAGATAATAATATTTTTGTAGCAAAAGATGCGTCATTTTCTGTAAAACAGGATCAGTATTGGGGTTATGGGCCAAAAGATTTAATCTAAAAAGAACTTTCTTTTTTTTCTCTTCGTCAGAAGAACATAAAATATCTTTAAAACGATCATAATAGAATAGTAGTTCAACATTTTTTACATCAACTATTGATAAAGAGAGCCATTCATCATCCATTTTGGGTTTATAACCCCAAAACCTTAAGCTATGTTGGAAATCAGAAATTAATTGTTTTGGTATTGGCTCTTGTATTACTGTTTTTGTTTTTTCTTCAGAAATTACTCCTAGATCAACAGCTCGTTTTAATAGTAGGGGAGTATAAGAACGATAATGAAACTGAAGTTTTCTTAAGATAAATCTTTCTTCAGCTAAACTTAATTGTCTAATTGTTATATTCGTTAGATTATTTAAATACCAATTATAATCTGCTAATATTTTAAATGTAAAATCTATGTCAGGATTATAGCCGTTTTCCAGTAACAATTTTGTGAAGTGTAGCCTTACACAAAGAGCATCTGGTGTATTGTCATAACGAGAGTTGGAACTATTAGCGAATCTTCGATATAGTTCTTTTTCGCTTTGAGAGGGAGCTATTGTTGTTCTGCATTTGTCTAGATGATAAAGTGCAGCTGCAAAATCTCTTTCGATGAAGCAATGGTAAGCTAAGAAGAGATTATGAAGAGGATTCGTAGTTTCAATTAAGTTGTGATCTGTTTTCTCTACATCAATGTCAATGTCAATGTCAATATAAGGTGGTTCAGTTGATTCTTTTTCCGGTGGCATATAGGGTGTTCTTTCTGCAAGTGATGGGATATCATTCGTTTGACGAAATGGGCTGAAGGGAAAGATGACCTTTTGTTGTCCGCTATCAGAGGTAAGTAAAAGTGCATGAGAATAATGTTTTACCAATTTTACTTTTTGATTTTCAGCTATGTAAAATCCTGGATATTGTGATGATATCCAATGATCATTTTTACGAGTAAAATCAAGATGCATAGAGGGAATTTCTAAAAAAAGATCAATGTCGTCTATTTTCCATACTAAGCAATATTCTTCTGGGAGAAAATGCTGTAGCCCCCAATTATCATCTAAATGTACATTGGTTTCACCTTTATATAGGGTAACATTGCCTGTACTATTACATTTAATACTGCAAACAACTTTTTTGGTTTTATCATCTATTGCAAACATCTCTTTTCCATTGCTCCACCAATGAAAGTTGCTTAAACAGATAGGCCAAAATACATATTCTGATTGCACGTATTGCAATAAATGTCCTTGATCGTCTCTCCTATAAATAGAGAGTTCGTCAGCATCAATAATAGTAAAGCATCCTTTGGTATACCTTGTTCCTCCTTTAATTATTTCTACTTGCCAATCATTGACCCCAATTATTTGTATAATGGGGCCGTAGAATGTGTCGTTTACAATGTTTTGTGGTAAAGAATGTTTTTTTTGCCCATTTTCTAAAAGTTCTCCGGTAAAAAAATTAAAAATATAATCCCCAGATTGATATTGACATGGTTTACTGAATGGTATCCAGCCATCTATATGAAAAATTTTTGTTAGCAAATTGGGATTTTCTGTTAGCAGTATATCAATAGCATCAGCAAATCGATTCATCACTTCATCAATCATGATATTGTTAAAAAAATCGTCTTTTGGTAGATCTGTTTGAGCGATGATTGCTCTTGATCTAATGATTTCTAATAAGTCTTCTGATGAAAGTAGAGACGCAACATCATCACTATAACTTTCTAATAAGTAAGTAGCGGCTGTGGCACGAATGCATATGTCTTTATCTTCACTTAAAAATTGGCGTAACTCTTTTCTATAATTTGGTAAAATAGAATTAGAACAAAATACTTTGGTATAGCGATGAAATAGAGCTCCTAGTCTTAAGAAAAAAAGTGTCATTTGGAGATCTTGGGAAGACTCTAAAAGACCAACGTCTATAAATCGCTGTAATGTATTTTGATAGGGTTGATATTGCATTAGAGCAACTCCAAGATTAGAGCAAAGGTTATGTTCTTTTTGTGAGGAAAATAGGGCAAAAAAAAGTTCTTCTCTATCTCTTGCATTTCTTAACAGGGAAATGTTATTCATGTAATAGCCGATAGCATTGGTCGCTCTATTTGTGGCATTGGGGAAATATAGTGCTACTCTAGCCTCTTTTGGTAATTGCCAAAGACAACGGTAATGTTCGGTGTTAGCATATCCTTGATGATATCGTCCGATGAGTTTTTCTAAGTCGTTAGGGTCATTAGATTTTTGATTTTCTTTGTAATTAGAAAATAATGTACTTGCGAACTCGGGATAGGGATCAGAATTGTCCTTAACGCTAGCGATCATAAAACCTTCTGTCGTGTGATCGTATTTCCATTGGGTGTCTTCAGATAGACCGAAAACGTACGTGTGAATGATTTTCCTAATCCAAACTACAATGACGGGCAATCCATTTGGATTTTTAGGATCTAAAGTGTTAAGTAACAGTTGAAAATTATGCTTGGTTTTATCCTTTGTAAACCTTGCTAAAAAGGTAATTAACGAATGCGGAATGTGCCACGATGTGTATGTGCTTGTAAATATACCGGTTGATTTAGAATTTACAAAAGTATCCCAGAAACATTTTTCTTGTGCAGGATCGATGAGTAATTTTTTTGGTTTTAATATATCTATGACACTAAAGTCTTGAGCTTCTTTTACTTGCTCTTTTAACCATTTATCCATTAAGCAAAGTACATATTGGGAAATAAGCCAATGAGTTCTTCTATCTCTATCATAACGAGTTGCGGTTAACTCCAATTGCAGTAGCTTATAAATGATTTCAAGGGTTTCATCAACATTTGCAAGTGGTTCTAGTCGTTTTTGCATAATAAATAGTTTTTTAAAGACAAGAAAAATTAATCTTCCTTGGTCTGAAGGGGATGCCTGAGATATAATTTCGTAAATTTCTTTTAACATACGTTCATAAAATTTAAAAGACAGACAATCAATAAGAAGAAAGATAGAGCTAGTCTCTGTTTTTTCTGTAATTTCATCGTTAAAAGATAACATAGGTGTTGGGGTTGGTATACATGCTTTTTCCCTAGTAGTGGTTATGGGCTTTTTGATATCTAGTGACTTAGTAAAATCTAATATGTGTCTTATTTCTTCCTGTAATTGTACACGATTTTCTGGGGCATATTTTTCAATTTCTCTACTTGTCTTTTCTGCGGCAAGTCTTAACAATCTAACAGCATCTGATGAGATATCACTTGGATTTTGTCGACAGAGTGCTTTGTAAAGATTTTTTAAGGAATTCATTTTAATGGTTAATTTAAAATTTAAATATTGTTTCTCATCATCCATTGTTATATTTAGCCAGGCCATTAGTGTTTTCCAGGCACAAATGCCACTACGTTGAGGAGTTTTTTTCTTAAATATATCTACTGCTAATATTCCTCGTGCATCGAAGGCACTTTGTAGAAAGCTGTAAATATCTTTTTCAGTAAAATCTTGTGGAGAAGTTTTATATTCAATTAAAACTCTAAAAAAATCTTCATTTAGAATGAATTCTACACTGTCTTTTGGTATTGAATATCGTTTGCAAAAAGAGCTATATGCCTTATGGTCCATAATTGTACTATCATGATAAACAAGACCTGCGCCTGTATTAAAAATGGAGACAATAGCATTGCCAACTTCGTCTATTGTTATTTCGCAGAGCATAGCATGACCCATATGCATTGAATCACGCCATCCAAAAGGGATAAGCGAGTATTTTTTGCCTAGTGTGTTGTTGCGTAGTGTAGTGTAATCTTGATTTTGAATTGTTACAAGGTTGTTTGTTGCATCTTCTAGTTCAACTAATATTCTTTCTCTTTTTGGAAAAGATTTTTTAAATGTTTTTACTAATCTAGTCATCAAGGTGATAGTATCTACAAACGATGCTCCTTCTAAATTAGTTCCAGCGATAAAGGAATCACCATGGACATGAGCGAATAAATTAGGATCTAATGGAGAAGTATCTTCAAAAGACACCTCTATGGTGTCTATACTTGATGGTTTTACAGTGCGTTCCAGTGGATGTTCACAGAAATAAGTGGCTATAAAATCATCTACTTTTTCTGATGCTGCTGTAGTGGTTGAAGTTAAAGGAGTGATAAATTGTTCTTTTGACGGATCATTTGGCCCATCAAAGACGAGTAGATCGATGTTTGTATCATCGGCTATACTAGGTTTAGATTGTGAAACGATAGGACATTGTGTTGCTGAAGATGAAATATTAGGAACTAAAAGAAGCCAAGAAAGATCATCTTTTGATAGTTCTTTTGGCGGGGCATTATGATCTGTGATCATTTCTAGTAAAGAATTTATTTCATGTATTGCATGGCTCATTGATAATCTTATAACTCTTTTATTAAAATATTATACTATATTCTTTGTTATATATATATTAATATATGCTTTATTTACGGTGTGTAAAAATTTATTTTAATATGCGTTAAGCGAGATAGGGTGTAAAATTCACTTTTGTAAATTTTTTATTTTAAAACTCTTCGCAATCATAAGTTGAACTCAAAAAAAAATTATGTGCCGGCTGTTATGCTTTTAAAAGAATGAAATAAAATGGCGTTTTTTCAGGTTGTTTGCACATGCGTTTTGGTATATCATCATGAAAGTTAATAATGCCAATGAAAAGATTTTTTTTTACTTCTTTTTGTGCTATTGGTGTAGCATGCTTGCTTTTATTAGCTCTGCATAAGCCAATTATAACTTATGTTATTAAACATTATGTTTTCCCAGAAACGCGGGACGTTATTAGTGTAAAATTACAAAATATCACGTTCAATCATGGCACGATTATCATTACTAACCCCGAAATCATCAAAAAAAAATGGCAGCTTAATGTAGAAGAATGCAAAATTCACCTTTTCGGAAAAAAGAAAATACACAACTTTTCTACTCGTGATACTTTTACCATTAATAATAGCCAAGCTATCAGTGACTCTACCAGTAGCTTCTTTGATAGAATAGAGGTGATGGTTGAAAAACCAAAAATTGTCTTGCAGAAAGGTAAAATAGCAGTTCATGGTAAAAGAGACTGGAGAAAAATATTAAAATTTAATGTTACAATCAATGATGGAATAATTAGACTTGCTGATGAAGAAATAATAATTAACTTCTCTTGGCATAAGAATACACTGACACTACATGGACCACTAAAGGCAAATGTGCTTTTGACCCAAGATCAATGTAGAGGAGAAATTAAAGATGGAAATTTAAATCATCTTTGTAAAATTTTTCGCTTTTTTGATCAACCTATACCTACAAAATTAGAAAAAATTTCCGGGAGTATAGATAGCCAATTTGTCATAAAAAATCAGGAGGATTTTTTTGCCTCCGGTAAACTGCTTGTCTCTTTTGACCCAGTATCATTGCGTGTTGGTAATTTTAGCATAAAAAGATCAATAAAAAAACCTCTAAAAGTTCAGTTTAATGATACGGAATTAGTTCTTGCTAAAGAGAAAAGAATTAAAAACATTCATGGCTCCTGCAGCGTAAACCAAAAAGATATTGCAATAATTGATTGCCAAGATAAGGATAGTTTTCACCTCGCAGGAAAAATAGATTGGCAAAATTTTGTCACCAAAGGAATTTTAACTTTTACAGATGGTGGTCAGGTTAAGTTTTCTTCTCAACGAAAAGAAGATAAACTCAAAGTCTCTTGTAACATCAATAAATTGGACTGCCGGTATCTTAATATAATTTCTATGGTTTTCCCTAAGCCATTTACTAATCTAAAAATAACCTCCGGTATCCTAAAGGCAAATTTAATTTTACAAGATAGCTGTATTGCTAAAGTACATGCGTGTGTTAAGCAGTTAAGCGTAAATGCCAATGATGTCACTGCGCAAATTCCCAAAGTTAGTTTTTCCTATAGCAAAGAGAAAAATATTTTTAAGGTCTCTTTAAATAAGGGAAAGGTTATCTTACCGTGTCATTTAAATGAGCTGTTCATAACTTCGCAAAAACAAGTAATTTTAGATAGAATAAATGGTAAAATGTATGTAGATGAACACAATAATGCTAATATCGATTTTTCTTGCAGTGTTGAAAAAGTAAAAATTAAAACTAATCTCAAGGGAGTTCTTCAAGATTTAAAAGGTAATGTCTGCGTAAAATTACCCAAGGAAAAAAATAATCTTTGTGCCTTTGTTGCTGTAAAAAACAAAATTCTTTCATTACATTTTTTAGATGATAATATGTGGATAAAAAACCAATATTTTGACCTAAATATCCCTAAAAAGAATTTTGCCTTTTCTTATGACTTTAATAGTTTTAAGCCTCATCTTACTATTTTTGACGCAACGATCAAAGTCAATGTTAATCCTCAAAATTTTAAAATCGACGCTGCTTCGAACATCTCTATGGTATTGAATAATGTGGTATTCATTATTGATGGCGCAAGAGCTGATGTTTTCTTTTCTCAAGGAGTTGTCACAGCAAAAAAACAAGAAGAAAAAGAAATTAAAATGTCGGGGAAAATAACCGCCTATTTTAATGAAGGTAAATTAAATCAAATAAATTGTTTTCTAGATGATTTTTCTTTAGATGTTGCTTGTTTAAAATGGCATTTTCCACAAATAAACCTTGAATATCAGGGAAATGTTCATGGAAGTGTTTTTGTCGCTTTTAACAGTCCAACTCAAAAATGGCAAACGAAAACAGAATTATTTTTAAATAAACTGTATACCAAACTTAATCCCAATGCTGAACTTAAGGATTTTAATGGTTATGTTTACCTCGATACCGAAAAAAATGTTTTTCAAGTTGAAAATTTTGCGGGAGATATATGGATAAAAAAGAAGAAATATCATTTGTCTTGTCCTCTTTTAGTAAAACAATCGTTAGAAGAAAATAATTCGGCATCTTTAGCATTCGATATAAAAATTAGTGATGACATATCCGATGTTGTTCGTATAGCAGGTAATAGCAAAAAAGAAAATAACCAATTTGTCTTCGATATTGATCCTGCGAAAACACAAATCTTTGCAAGTTCAATAATTTTCGATAAATTGATTTTCGATGAAAAATTAAAAATTAAAAATTTTGCTTGTAGAATGAAAACTAATGGCAATATGCTGTGTGACGCCTTAAAATTTTTCGGCAACTTCTTTTTAAAACAAGAATTAAAAATAGAACCTGGTATTTTTCAGGGAGCTTTAGATCTCACCATTAGTATCGATGACAAGCAAATACTAACAACTACACTCAGCGGAAAAAACTGTTCCTTGTGGCAAATACCAATCAATGATATTAATTTGAGCATTATAAGAAAAGAGCATGTTTGGCATTCTCTTTTTTCTTGCGATGATTGGCAGTTTTCTTTCCTTTCGCAACAATCTCAAAATTCACCCAATCCAGATTTGTCAAATCAAGATTTGCTAAATCAAGATTTGCTAAAGGATTGGCATTTTGACGATATTAAGTGCTATAGAAAACAGAAACTAATCTTACAGGGGAACGGTTGTTATCACACCAAAAGTAATCGCTTTGAAGCGGAAATTAAAGATATTAATATCGACCTAAAGGGTATTTATCCCAAAGTAGAAACAAATGGCACAATTAAGGGTTCTGCCCTTGTGTCAATAGATAAATGTATATTATCCTCCTGTTTCAATGTGAATTTTGATCACGTCGTTATTAATCATGTGATTATTGAAAATAAACAGCCTATAGAGATTTATTTTTTCACAGATAGAGGATTAATTTTGGAAAAAGTGAATCTGGATTGTTATGATGATAATTTTGACCTTTTCCCCATAGCATTTAAGGCCGATGAAATTGCCTACGATATGAAGAAATGGTGCTTTAAAAGAGCACATGTAAATGTTCCTATAGATGTAATAAGGGAAAGTAAGCGCTTTGATCCTTTTATACCAATGAAAAAATTTTTCCTACGAATATTTAAAAAAAGCGGACATGTAAAGGCCGATATGGATATGGAATATGAAGAGGGTATTTTACAGGGCGTGGCTGACAAAATAAGAATAAATGATTATACATTGCAAAATTGTGTTTTTTCTTTTTGTGATCAGCAAAATGTTTTAAGTTATGATAACGATATTTTTGGAAAAAAATTTAAGATCACCCATGAGATTTTCCCAATGCTTTTTTCTGGCAAAACAACAATTTTGGCTGATGCAAGTAAAGATACTCTTGAAATAGGATGGCAGTACGATGAAGATTTTAAAATTAAAAGTATTGATGGTAATCTTTATGGGATAAATTTCAATTTTTATGAGGATAATAATCTTTTAGCAGGAAATGCCAAAATTGATATGGCAAAAATAACAAAAGAGCTTCCTAAACAATATCATAGTATGCTCGATATTTTAAGATTGAATAGTGAGTGTGAACTTAAAGGATATTTAAAATTGGATATAGAAAATAGCCCTTTTGTGCAATTTAATGGAATTTTTTCCGCCAAAGATTTTGCCTTTTATGGATATAGCTTAAAAAATATTTTTGCCAAGATTAAATTCGATGATACACACCTTCTTGCCCAAGATGTAAAAATATCTGATCAAAGTGGTTTCTTATACGTTGATAAATTAACAATAGAGGAAGTGCAAAATGATTGGTATGTTGGCATCGGCAATGTAAAATTGAAGGATTTTCGGCCAAGTCTTTTATGTAAAATAAATACAGAAAAAAAAGAAGAAATCTCGCCACTGGTAGTGAGAGAATTGATACTTTCAGACCTTAAGGGGAAATTAAATGAGCTTACAAGTTTGGAGGGAAGAGGATATTTGTCTTTTATCAACTCTTTTAAAAGAGAAAAGAACGTTTTTGATGCTCCATCAAATTTTTTGGGTAGTATCTTCGGTGCAGATTTAGAACTACATATCCCGGTAGAGGGAAGAGTAGAATATCAGATTAAAGATGGAAAAATATATTTAACTGATCTTTTAAATGCTTATAGTGAGGGTAAAAGATCGCAATTTTTCTTGTTTTGTAAAAAGGGAATACCTTATGTAGCTTTTAACGGAGATATTAGCGTGGACATAAGAATGGAACAATATGTTGTCTTTAAATTTACGGAAAATTTTATTATTTCTCTTCGCGGTACAATCTTTAATCCCAAGAGTCAATTAGTGAAAAAGAAATTTTTCGAATGAGAAAGTTGAGTATAGTTTTGTATTACATAAGTGTTATGATACAATATGTCATTGACCTTATTTACCCTTCTTTCTGTCTACATTGTCATGAAGATTTAAAATGTTCTCAGTTGCTAAAACAACGTAAAACTCCCTTGAAACTCCAGTTCAAAAACCAGTTTTTGTGCTCCCATTGTCTAAAAATATTACAATTAAAAGAACCTGGCAATATAGATAAAATTGCTAAAATAGCAACGATATTTGAGGATATTGGACCTGCGTGTTCATTAGTTTTACATTTACGTAATCATAAGTTATACAGTCTTGGTAAGATGATCGCTTGCTATGTCACCTTGTGGCTGGCGAAAAGTACTTTTCCTCTTCCTGATGTGATTATACCAATGCCAAAATCATCATATGCTCATTGGAATTTTCTTTTTTTTGTAGCCAAGCATGTTGGCAAGATGATAAAAAGACCTGTTACTCGTTATAAAGGAAAATACTTTTGGCAAGGAGATGAAAAGATTGATAAAACGGTACTTTTTTTAGCCGATACAAAAAGAGGAGAAGAAGTAAAAAAAATGCAAATGTTTTTAAAAAAACACTATAAAGAAGTGTTTACTCTTACGTTGATATAATGTTTGGTTTTTTGTCTTTGTATCCTCTATAATTAGTGCATGACACAATCTTTATGTATCAAACTCATTAAAAAAGTTGATGATGATCTAATTGCTCAAATCAATAGTCTATTAGATGAAGGGACAGTGTGGAATAAGCATTGTGGAGAAAAATTCTTAAATGATTGCTCAAGTGCCTTGTTTGTAGCTTTTTTTGAAGGAAAGGCTGTTGGATTTGCAATTGCGAATAGGCTTTTAAGATTTGATCAAAGAAGATCTGAGGTTATGCTGTATGAGATTGGAGTGAAAGAGGAATTTCGAAGAAGGGGAATTGGCATAGCTCTTGTGGAAGAAGTAAAAACATGGGCAAAAACTCAAGGCGCAGATGAAGTTTTTGTGTTCACTAATAAATCTAATCTTCCTGCAGTTGCACTATACGAATCCACACAAGGCAAGCCTGAGAGTAAAACTCTTGATGAGATTATGTATGTTTTTAAACTCTGATTAATTAAATCTTAGATTGCCAATAGTGTTTTTTTTGTTAGTAGTTTTATTCTTGTTGACAAAGAGATCTTTATGTGTATTAAAATCAATGAAAGGGGGTTACTTGTGAAAAAATTAAAAATTGCAGTCCCAAGATTGGAAGTTGAAAGATTTTGTAAGCGATGGAAAATTGTGAAATTTTCTTTTTTTGGATCTGTTCTTAGAAAGGATTTTAATGCTAACAGTGACATAGATGTGCTTGTAGAATTTTCTAATAATGTTTCCTGGAGTTTGCTGGATCATGCAGCAATGGAAGAAGAGCTATCTGAAATATTTAATCGACAAGTAGACATTGTAAATAAAAAAGTAGTAAAAAATAGTCGTAATTGGATTCGTAAACAAAATATTTTAGAGTCAGCACGAGTTTATTATGCAGCGTGATAATACTCTTTTGCTAGATATTTTAAATGCTGCTAAAACTGCCAGAAAGTTTAGCATTAAGCTTACCAAGAAAGAATTTTTTGAAAATACTCTTGTACAATCTGGAGTGTTGCACCAAATTATCATTATCGGAGAAGCAGTAAAGCATCTCTCCGTAGAATTTAGAAAAAATCATCCTAAGATTCCCTGGAAATTTATTGCAGGCATGAGGGATCAAGTTGTTCATGGTTATTTTGACGTAGATCTTGATCAGGTCTGGCATACTTTAGAGAAAGATCTACCCGAATTAATCAAGTATTTGAAGCCGTTGATATTGAAAAAACATTAATACCTCTAAAACCAAGTTTCCTCAAACTAGGCTTCTAGAAACCGTGTCTCATTTTACGTCGAGATTCTTTTTGATCATTTGAATTTGACGACTTAACGTTTCATTCTCTTTGAGTTCATCAGTAATTTTTTTCCAGGCATGTAAAAGAGTAGAGTGAGTCTTTCCACCAAAAGAAGATGCAATTTTCATCAAAGAGTCATCAATCAGTTCTTTTGCCAAGAACATTGCCACTTGTCTTGCAAAAGCAATATTTTTTAATCTTACATCACCTTTTAAATCAGAAACTTTTACTTCGAAAAAAGAGGCTACACTTTCCATGATGTTATCTACTGTTACCTGCTCTTTGGGAATGTAGTGAAGCATTTCGTCGAGAACATTTTCTGCAATCTCTCTTGTAGGCTCTAGATTCATGAGATGACAATAGGCGTAAAGACGATTTATCGCTCCCTCTAGTTGTCTTATGTTGCTATACATGCGCTCCGCTATGAAAAAAGCAACAGCATTGGATAATTTTAATGAACGTTGTTGCGCTTTGTTGAGAAGAATAGCTACACGCGTTTCTAATTCTGGAATGGCCACTTGAGCAACAAGACCCCATTCCATTCTGGCGATCATGCGTTGTGATAGTTTTAGTTGCCCCGGAGGTTTATCACTAGTAATCACGATTTGTTTGTTTTGATTTATCAGAGATTCAAAAGTATTACAAAATTCCTCTTCAAAATTTAACCTGTTTTGTAAAAATTGAATATCATCAACGAGAAGAACATCTACGTTGCGGTAAAATTTCTTCATTTTATCTACCGATCTTTCCCTCAGATGATTTACTAGATCATTAATAAAGGCCTCTGTTGTTATACATTGGCATACTAATTTTCTATGATGTTGTCGTATGTAGTGACCTATACCATGAAGAAGATGGGTTTTACCAAGACCAACACCTCCATGTATAAAAAGAGGATTAAAAGATTTTCCCGGATGTTGTGCTACTCCAAAAGCCGCTGATTTTACAAATTGATTGGATGGACCTTCTATAAAAGTATCAAAGGTATATTGTTTATTAAAATTACAGTGATGATTGTCTTTTAATATTTTGTCTTCAATATTTTCTAGTTTTACCGGTGGCTTCAGTTGATCTTCTTCCACAATGAATTCAATTGCCAGTTCTCCATTCGTATCTAAAGGGATGAATCCAATGAGTTCTTTTTTATAGTTAGTCAATATGTACTCTTTTACAAAGATATTGGGTACTTTTAAAATAATATGCTGTTCGTTGTGCTCCACAACTTTAATGGGAGAAAACCAATTTTGAAATTCTGCATTAGTACATTTTTTCTTGATGAACTCTAAAAATTGTTGCCATACATTTTCTTGTATGGAAGTAATGTTTTCCATTAGTTTTTCCAATCCGAGATTAAATTAAATCTAGCATGTCGATTTGTTAGCGTGCAACAAAATTAAATCGCACACTGTCTCAAAAAAGCAGCAGCTTGATCTGATAATTTTTCCTCTTCACAACCAACAACCGCTTGAGCTTGCATGGCGGCCTGTTTTTTATATCCTAATCCCAAAAGAGCCTTTGCTCTATTTAGCATAATAGTATAATCCTTTTCTTTTTTTAGTGCTTTGTCTAAAAGTTCTAAGGCTCTGAAATTGTCTCCCTGTTGTAAATATAAAGCACCAAGTGTTTTCAAATCGTAGGAATTTTCATTGCTTAATAATAAAAGAGCTTCAAAGAAAAGTGTGGCAAAATCATACTTCCCAGCTTTGATATAGGTATATGCTACATAGCGCAAATCTTCAATATTTTCCTCGCTCCAATTTAATATTTTTGAGAAATTTGTTGTTTTTTCCATATTTTAAAATTTATCCTTTTTGGAATTGAGATCTTTTAGAATTTATATACGACAAGTCGTTATCTATTTTACATAATTTCTCAATCATATTAGATACAACTATTGTATTTTCATCTTCCGGAAGAGATGATAATTTTTCTTTTTGTTTTTCCATTGACCCTAGACTTGGTATTAGATGACATGTATAAAGTTGGCGTTTGTGACTTGAAAATCCTTGCGGAACAGAAAAATGAGCCCACGGTAAATTCTTTTCATTTATTCCTAATATCTCATCTACTTCCCACGAAAAATATGGTGTCGTAGCATTAGTTTCTGCATGTGCCGCAATAATTTTTGCATCTTTTGCTATAGAAGGATCATATAATTTTTGATTGATAGCATATTTTTCTGATACTTCCGGTCCTAAATTGTCTATGGTACGAGAACGATTACTGGTCATGTAGTCTCCTTGGGTAACTTGCATTTTAGCACGCCTACCCTTAAGGCCGATTGTACCAATTACTGTTTTTTTGAAAAGAAAGTTGTGAACAAAAAAGTAAAAAAGTATATAACCCACTGATTATTAAGGTTTTAAACGAAAACATCGAGAGGTGAAGTTATTTAAGAACCGCGAGTTGTCTACAAATTTTCCACAGGCTCCCACGAATTCCCACGCTTTTTTTTATTTCGCTTATCTTTAATAGTTTAAATGTGAAAAATGGTGGTTAGAAATTTCTTGTTTTGCAAAAAATATTGCTAACTTTTTAATATCAATGTTAGTATGTGGAAAACGGTGGGAAAATGAGTTTCTTCAACGGATCATATGATGGTAAATTAGACGAGAAGGGACGCTTTGTCCTTCCTCAAAATATGCGTTACGGATTGGTTGAAGATGGTAAATTGGAATTCGCAATTGGATTAGGACTTGGTGGTTGTCTTACTATATATAAGAGTTCTCTCATTAAAAAAATGATGGAAAAATTTCAGGCTAAACAACATTTGGCAAAATATCAGAAATTTTTCACGCTCTTTTTTTCCACTCTTCATTTCACGTCATGCGATAAGTTGGGAAGAATTAATCTTCCAACAAGGTTAAAAGAGGCCGCAGATATAGGAAAAGAAATTATTATTGCTGGTGTACTGAATAAGATTGAGATATGGCCTAAACAAGTTTATGAACGCAATTTGAAAAACCTACTGGAAGGAAAGGATCCAGAATTGGATCTCGCCAAATTGACGGAAGAAGCCTTTCAGCTTTTAGCGGATGAAGAAGATGAAGACAATGACCGCCAGTGATCATATTCCTGTATTGGTTGATGAATGCATTAACTTTTTTGCCCCTTGTTCTTTGCATCTATTCTTCGATGGTACTTTGGGCGCCGCAGGACATGCTAACGTAATATTGCAAAATCATCCGGAAATAAGAAGATATATTGGTTGTGATAAAGACGAAGATGCTCTGAGTATTGCAAAAGAAAAACTGAAAAATTGGAAGGATAAAGTAGCATTTGTTCAGGGAAGTTTTGAGGATTTAGATCTTTTTTTAAAAAAAGATAAATGTGATGGTATGTTTTTCGATTTAGGTCTTTCCTCCATGCAGCTTTCTTCTGATCGCGGTTTTAGTTTTCAAAAAAATGCGCCACTAGATATGCGTATGAATAAAAAAGCTGATTTTACTGCCGCAGATATCATCAATACTTTTGATGAAAAAGAACTCTTTAAGCTTTTTCAGGAATACGGAGAAGAACCCAAAGCAAAAATTGCGGCAAAAGTTATCGTACATGCTAGAAGAGGCAAAAAGATAACAACAACTTTTGAATTAAATGATGTACTTAAAGGAGTCTTAAAAAGAAGAGGAAAATTGCATCCTCTTACAAAAATATTTCAAGCTCTACGCATATGTGTGAATAATGAACTCGATGGTTTAAAAAGAGGGTTGAAAAAAGCAATTGCTTATCTTGAAAAAAATGGAAGAATAGGTGTGATTTCTTTTCATAGTTTAGAAGATAGAATTGTTAAGCATTGTTTCAAAGAAGCAGAACGCGATACATCTTTTCATATTTTAACTAAGAAACCAATAGTCCCAACATGGCAAGAGAGAAAAAAAAATCCTAGGGCCAGAAGCGCAAAATTGAGATTTGGAGAAGTTTTATGATTAGCAAGAAACTGATTATCAGAACAACAGTAGTAATATTTATGCTAGCTCTTTGTTTTTATTTTTGCATTGAAAAACAAAATGAATTTACCGCTAGACAAATAGAGATTGTTAGTTTAGCTAAAGAAATAGATAAGTTATATGCTCAAAATAAAAAATTAACTTATGAAATTGAACAATTTGAAAATCCAACAAAACTTTTACAGCTTTCGCAAAGTCCTACCTATGCCCATTTAAAACATCCCTTTGTCCAAGATGTTCTTTCTATGAAAGAAAATCTTCTTGCACACAGAGAAGCACAAAAATATAATAAATCTAAAAAACATACGCTATCTGTTGCTGTAGGCGTAAAATAAAAAATGACACGCAAAATTTTGATTCCTAAGATTGATTACGATGATAAAAAAAGATTAGCTTATGTTCAGTTATTTTTATTTTTCCTGTTTTTCCTTTTATTAATACAATTTTATAAGATCCAAATTATCGAAGGAGATATGTGGACAAAAAAAGCAGAGGCTCAACATCAGCAAACCCAGCTAGAACCCTATGTTAGAGGTAGCTTTTTTTCCAATCCCTATGTAAGAACTACCCATCCTGAAGAGCCTCAAGCTTTGGTTATGGATGTGCCTACATTTCACTTATACATTGATCCCACATCCATACCCATGCAATATAAAAAAGAGATGATTTTAAAAATTTGTGAGCTTGTAAATTGCTCGTCTGATAAAAAAGCAAAACTTATAAGGGAATTTCACTTGAAGAGTCGTTGTCGTAAAATATGGTGTTGGCTAGATAGTGATACAAAAGAAAAAATTCAAAAATGGTGGTTCACTTATTCTGGAGAAAAAAAAATTGTGCGTAATGCGCTTTTCTTTTCCAATGATTATCGTAGATCATATCCTTTTGGATCTTTATTAGGACAAGTTTTACATACAGTGCAAAATGAAAAAGAACCTCATACTATGCAGTGTTATCCCACTGGCGGTCTTGAGATGTATTTCAATGATTATCTAAAAGGTATAGCAGGAAGAAGAATTATTATGCGCTCACCACGACATCCTTTAGATGTGGGACAGGTTGTGGAGAGACCAAAAAATGGAGCTGATATTTACCTCACAATCAACCATTATTTACAAGCTATTGCTGAAGAAGAATTAGAAAAAGGAGTTAAAAAAGCGCAAGCCAAGGGTGGTTGGGTGGTAATGATGGATCCATTTAGTGGAGAAATATATGCTTTGGCGCAATATCCATTTTTTGATGTCTCTTTATATCAAAAATATTTCAACAACAAAAGCATGGTAGAATATACAAAATTAAAACCTGTTGTCGATGCATTTGAACCTGGAAGTATTTTTAAACCATTAACTTTATCGATCTGTTTACAGGCCAATGAAGAAATGATCAAACAAGGTAAAAAACCACTCTTTTCTCCAACGGAAAAAGTAGCCACTTCTAATGGATATTTTCCTGGTAGATCCACACCTTTAAAAGATACGCATATGCATCACTACCTTAATATGTATATGGGACTGCAGAAATCTTCTAATATTTACCTTGGAAGAATTTTACAAAGAGTAAGAGAAAAACTGGGCGATGAATGGTTAAGAAATGCTTATGCTAATATTTACCATTTAGGTGATAAGACACAAATAGAGTATCCTGCAGAAACGCCCGGCCTTCTACCACGAATCGGTAAATTGCATCCTAATGGACGTCCAGAATGGTCATTGGATACCCCTTACTCTTTAGTCGTTGGTCATAGCGTGCTCGTAAATAGTATTCAGATGGCAAGATGTTATAGTATCATTGCTAATGGCGGTTATGATGTTACCCCAACATTGGTTAGAAAAATTGTTAAAAAAGAAAATGACAAAGAAGAGGTATTGTTAGATCACACAAATAAAAAAATAGACAAAATAAAGATGTTAGATGAAAAAGTTGTAAAAGAACTTATCAAAGCAATGAAGTATACTACTAAAAGAGGAGGAACGGCCTTTTTGGCTGATATGCCGGGATATACTAAGGCCGGTAAAACAGGTACATCAGAAAAAATTATCGATGGTAAATATTCACAACAGAAATTTATTTCTTCATTTATTGGATTTACTCCAGTAAAACATCCTCGCTTTGTCCTTATTGTGGTTATGGATGAGCCCGCGGTAAAATATGTGCCAGGTGTCGGTAAAAATTATCACGGCGGCAGTTGTGCTGCACCTGTGTTTAAAGAAATTGCTATGCGTGCTTTACAATATTTAGGAGAACCCTTTGACGATCCTTATAATCGGCCTGTTGGAGATCCTCATCGTGATATGGAAAAAGCCGACTGGATGAAAGAAGTGAAATCATTAGGTGAACTATATAGGCAGTGGAATGAAAATTAAAGATGTTTTATCAGATGTAAAAATAAAAAAAATTATTGGATCAAAAGAGATTAATGTTACTGGAATAAGTAATGATTCCAGAAGAATTGTTCCGGGATATGTGTTTATTGCTCGCAATGGTAAAAATTTCGATGCTACCCAATTTATTGATGATGCCATTGCTTTTGGCGCTAAGGTTATCATTAGTGATCTTTATAATCCTTTTTTGAATGAAGAAGTTACCCAGGTAATATGTGATGATATTTTAAAAGTGGAGGGTAAAATTGCTGCTAATTATTATCAATTTCCATCTGAAAAACTTTTTTCCGTTGGTATTACCGGTACGAATGGTAAAACTACTACTTCTTATTTAGTGAGACATATTTTAGAAAATGTGCTTTTAGAAAAATGTGGACTCATAGGAACGGTGGAATCAATTGTTGGAGATAAACATTTTCCTTCTCCCCGTACTACTATGGATGTGGTGTCAAATCAAAAAATGCTTGCCGATATGGTGCAATCAAATTGCCGAGCTGTTGTGATGGAAACAACATCTCATGGACTTGATCAAAATCGGTTAGATTATATTAACTATGATGCTATTATTTTTACCAATATCACGCAGGATCATTTTGACTATCACAAGACTTTTGAGAATTATTTTGCCTGTAAGAAAAAACTTCTTTTGCATCTGAAAAAAAATGGCGTAGTAGTTATCAATAAAGATGATGAGAACTTTAAGAAGATGTTGGAAGATATCAGAGATAAAAAGGTGATCGATTTCGGTATTAATGAAAAAGCACAACTTCAAGCAATAGATTTAAAACTAACAGCAGAAGGAACAGAATTTTTGCTCCTTTATAAAGAACAAAAAATAAAAGTAAAAACACAGCTGATTGGCCGTTTTAATGTTTATAATATTTTGGGAGCTATTGGAGCAGCATTAGTTTTTGGTCTTCCTTTAGAAAAAATTATTGATGCTATTGATACCTTTACGAATGTTCCCGGAAGAATGCAAAGAGTAGAAAATAATAAAAAGGTAAATGTCTTTGTGGATTTTGCCCACACAGAAACAGCACTTTTAAATGTACTTTCAACCCTACAAGAGTTAAAACATGGTAAGATTATTACTGTTTTTGGCTGCGGTGGTGATAGAGACAAAGATAAAAGACCAAAGATGGGAAAAGTTGCTGAACAATTTTCTAACTTAACCTTTGTTACTTTGGATAATCCTAGATCAGAAGATCCTGCTAATATTGTTCAGGATATTATTTGTGGATTTTCAAATCCTAAATCGTATATTGTTGAGATGGACCGTAGAGTAGCAATTGAAAGAGCGTTTGCTGTTGCACAAGAGGGTGATATCGTACTGATTGCCGGTAAGGGACATGAGAAAAAACAGATTTTTAAGGATAAAATTTTAGAGTTCGATGATTTTGAGATAGCAAGTGGGATAATGAACCGATGAAAAAATTTTTTTTCTTTGTTATTTGTTTCTTACCGATTGTTACACATGGTAAAAATATCGTTGCTGCTAAACCCTATGTTACGGGTGTTACTCCTACAATTGTTTTAGATGCTGGACATGGAGCGGGTAATTTGGGCGCTCATATTAAGAGTCCTTATGTCGTGGAAAAAAAGTTAACGTTGCAGACAACATTAATGACAAAAAAATATTTAGAACAATTGGGTTACAAAGTGGTATTGACGAGATCGAAAGATGTTTTTGTCCCTTTAACTAAAAGAGTAGAGATCGCAAATCGTACTGATGCAGAAGTATTTGTCTCAATTCATTTCAATTCCTGTCATGTAAGTAGTATATGTGGTATGGAGATTTTTTATAGCGATAGTACATATCATGGCAAAGTAGCAGCTTCAAAAAAACTAGGCCAAAATATTTTAACACAAATTTTGGCAAATACACATGCTAATTCTCGTGGTGTAAAGAGAAGTAATTTTTATGTGGTAAGAGAAACAAAGATGCCAGCAGTGTTAGTTGAGGGTGGTTTTATGACCAATACGCAAGAACTTACTCTTTTACGTAGTCCACAATATTTGGACAGGATTGCCAAAGGTATAGCAGAAGGTGTCGATAAATTCATGCGTGTTCAAAAACGTAATTTTACGCTTTTTTAGACTTGATCAAATACTGTTGGAGCGGCTGTTCTTGCAACTGTACTTGGGACAGGAAAAACACGGCTACTATCCGCGCTAGGTTCTGTTTTCCGATCTTCTGGGACATGTATTTTTAAATTGGGTTTGTGAGCGAGAGTTGGTATGGTATCAGGAGGATAGAAAAATTCTCTAAATACATCGGTATGTTCGAACATAGTTCTTTTGATGTTCTCAATTGTTTTTACCATTTCCGAGGAGGGAAAATGATGTTTAGCAATGGAATAAAATTGCAGTAATTCAATAGGATGTTGTTGATAGATTCTAGGTATCTCTTTATAGAGAGAATTTTGTAGCTCATCGCACAATATTAATAATCGAGTTAGTTCTTCCGAAGCCTCGGTTCTTGTAGCCAAAGTAAATTGTTGTAATGCATATCTATATTGATGAACTTGATCATGGCTTTTTGTTTGAGCTTCTGTAAGAGCGTGTTCTAAAATTCGCCATGAATTATTGAAACTTTGAATTATTTTTTGCAAGCGTAGTAATTGGGTAAAAATTCTTTCGTCTTCCAGAGTTGTTGTGGTAGGTAATTCTAATGGAGTCTTTTGATCACCCTGGCAAAGTTTATCAGAATTTTTTACAAGTTTCTTAATTTTTGTAAGTATGCATTGTAGTTTATACAATTGCGGATCTTTTATTTTGTAACATCTCAAGTTTATTCTTAAAAAAATGCTATCATGAATTGCATCTTCAATTTCATTATTTATTCTTTTTGCTGTTTCTATAATCTGATGTATTTGTTGTATGATTAGTTCTGGACATGTAGCTTGTGCTAGTCGTGCATTTGTTATATAGCGTGGTATAAATTGTGTTAGATCAAAAGTCATGTTTTTGGAGGACTCAATTGTACTATTGTACGCCTCGAGGGTACTATAGTAGATTCTTATAAATTCATTGTGCTGATTAAGCCAGGTTCGTATACTTGACGACGACATAAAGCCCCTTTTATTTTTTGGTTAGAAAACTAGTGGGGTTAACATATCCCTTACTGTTTTCAAACTATTTATTTCATCTTCTGTTGCAAGATATTTTTTGAAGCGTGTGTGATATCCAGGAATGTGTGAGGTGCGTAAAAATTCCATATTAGATTGTTCGGCTTCCTCGATGGTTTGTGTGAGCTGATGCCATATTTCAAAAGATACTACGTCGGTTAAGCAAAATTGTGCCTGTTCTGCGTATAAACGAATAAATTTTTTAACATCGCAATTGCAATGATTCCAAGCATAACAGGCTTTTTCATAAGTGCTTAAGAAGCCGACACGAGCGTAAGTTGGATAAGGTAATGGTAAAGACATATTCCTCTTTTTGTTGTTAATTAAATTATATCATAAATAATAATAAAAATAAAATTATTTAGTAAAACTATATAATATTTTTTTTAAAATAATTAGAGTTGTGGGTTGTGGTATGCTGGTTTTTTCTATATAGAAAATGTATTGTGTTTTATGTCACGCTCTTCTAAAATCTCCCCATAAAAATTATCCAAAAGACTATGAGTAATGATTTCTTGTCAGGTTATTTAAGAGGAGCAGTTGATATTGGTGTTCTCTTGGCATGTTATGGAGGTTTTGGCGCAGCTCGTGTTACTTTTACTAAAATAAGGCCTTATTTTTTAGCAAATTATATCGATCAATCAACAATAAAGAAAACGGCAACGATATTTGCTGTTATCATTATTACAATTTTGGCTGGCACAGCCTTTGGATCTATTTCATGTTGTTTTGTGATGATTCCGCTGATAATATGTCACAGCATAACCTCGGATGTAATGAAGATCTTTACTGTTGTTGGGGTGATTTTTGGTGCCATAGCTGGAGCTGCTGCTGCACTTTTAGAAACAACATACTTTCTACAACCTTTCTAATTTAGAAATTGAATGAGTGGTGAACTAGCTTGCCAAATATTATTGTGCTTTATGCTTGGTCTTTTTATAATCGCTTTTTAAAAAATAATCTAAAGAATGATGCATGATGATTTTTTAGTTGGGTATTCTTGCGGCGGAATTTCTATGATCTTCGGAACTACATATGTAGGAAGTATGACCAGCAATTTTTTTGTTATGCGATATTTTTTAAGAAATTATGAGGTTCAATCAACAATAAAAAAAATAGTTATGATATCCATTAGTGTTTTTGTTGCTTTATTAGTTAGCACTCTTCTGGGAGCTATTACTGTTTCAGCTCTCTTTATCCCCCCAGTAATGTATTATAATTTGCCGTTAAGGCAAACACTTATGCCACTTGCCATTATAGGAGCAGTTTTCGGAGCATTGTTTAGCTTAATAAGCTCCATTGTAATTTTTATGGAGGAGACGCGACATTTACGCAATGTAAATGCTGGTGATAATGACCAGATGATGGTACTACAGGTTTGAAGAGCATCGTCCCCGACACGAATTGAACGTGCGACCTGTCGCTTAGGAGGCGACCGCTCTATCCACTGAGCTACGGGGACATAAAAAGAAAAAAATAATATACTGGTTTAAAATTGACAAACTCAAGAGGTTTTTTTATGGATAAGGCAAATATTGGCGTTATCGGTCTTGGAATAATGGGCAAGAGCTTAATAATGAATATGTTAGATCATGGCATAAAAGTTTGCGTTTTTAACCGTACAGAGGGCAAAATAAGAGATCTTTTATCGCATTCATCCTTAACGAAGACTTTTACTATAGAGGAGTTTTTTTCAAAATTACAAGAACCTCGTATTATCTTGCTAATGATCAATGCTGATGCTGTGGATAAAATGTTACATTATTTACTCCCTTTTTTAAAACAGGAAGATATCGTTATAGATGGCGGCAATAGCCACTTTTTGAGTACAGAAAAAAGAAATGAGTTTTTAAAAAGCAAAAATATTTATTTCATCGGCATGGGGATTTCAGGAGGTGAACAAGGTGCGAGATTTGGCCCTGCTATTATGGCAGGAGGTGAGAAAAAAGCTTGGGATAATATAAAACCAATATTTCAAAAAATAGCGGCTAAAACCAAGGAAAATAAACCGTGTATTACTTGGACACAAGATGTGGCAAGTGGTCATTTTGTGAAAATGGTACATAATGCTATCGAATATGCCATCATGGAGTTAATATGTGAGATTTTTGACTTCATGGAAAATAGTCTTATGTTAAAAAGAGAAAAAATTGCTGATGTTATCTCTTCTTGGCAGTTGAATAGCTATCTGGTGGATATAACTGCAAAAATTTTAAAGGAAAAAAGAGAAGATGGAAAATATGTTCTTGATGAAATTTCAGATTCTGCTCATCACAAAGCAAGTGGCAAGTGGGCAGCAGAAATTTCTCTTGACTTATCCGTGCCATTTAATATGTTACAAGAAGCAATATCTTTGAGATTTCTCTCTTCATTGAGGGTTTTAAGAGAAACAACATCTGAAAAATTTACATGTGCTCTAAGAGATTGTGCGGAAAATGTGGATTTTATTTTACCAAAATTAAAAAACGGTTTTTCGGCTGCTTTTTATTTGAGCTACATACAGGGATTTATGCTTTTACATCAGGCTATGCAAAAATATGGATGGAAACTTTCAATGAATGAGATCTCCTCTTGTTGGAAAAATGGTTGTATTATTCGCGCAAAAATTCTTGATGATATTGAAAGAGCGTTTTTGAGAGATAAGAATTTAGAAAATTTACTCCTGGATGATTTTTTTCAACGAGAACTTGTAAAATTAGAGGATGATTTTAGAGAGCTGGTAGCACGTATGATTGTTTTAAAAATTCCCTCTTTTTGTTTTGCTTCTTCTTTATCCTTCTTTGATGGAATAAGAAGAAAAGAATTGCCTTCTAATTTATTGCAGGCACAAAGAGATTTTTTCGGAGCACATATGTATGAAAAAAAAGATGGAAAAAAAGGAGAGTTGTTCCACTATGAGTGGTCAGGTCTTTAATACTTCCATAAAGACATTATGAGGAATTTGCACTTTGCCAAATTCTTTCATTTTCTTCTTTCCCTTTTTTTGTTTTTCCCAGAGCTTACGTTTTCTGGTGATATCGCCGCCATAACACTTGGCCGTCACATTTTTTGCTAAAGCACCAATGGTCTCTCTTGCAATAATTTTTCCTCCAATTGCTGCTTGTATTGGGATCTTAAAAAGATGGCGAGGAATGATTTCTTGTAGTTTTTGACATATGGCTCTACCCCTTATCTCCGCCTTGGTACGATGTAGTAAAAGAGAAAATGCCTCTACATTTTCTTCATTTATTTTAATTTCTAATTTTATTATGTCACTATCACGATATTCACAAAACTCGTAGTCAAAAGATCCATACCCTCGTGTTATCGATTTTAATTTATCGTTAAAATCGGTGATGATTTCATTTAATGGCATTTTGTAGGTTAAAAGTAAGCGTGTTGAAGTACTGCTTTCTGTTTTGATGAGTTCTCCCCTTTTTTCTAATCCCAAAATCATGATGGCTCCGAGATAGTCAGATGGTGCCATAATATGACAGTTTACCCAAGGTTCTTGTACAGTTTGAATTTGTGCAGGGTCGGGAAAGTGTACGGGATTATCAACATCAATCATTTGAGAATTATCTAGTATAACTTTATATACAACGCTAGGCGCGGAAGTGATAATGTCGAGATTGAATTCTCTTTGCAGACGTTCGCATACAATTTCTAAATGAAGTAATCCTAAAAAGCCACATCTAAAACCAAAGCCCAATGCATGAGAATTTTCTTGTTCTACATGTAGAGCGGAATCGTTAAGTTGCAACTTACCAATAGCATCACGCAGAGCTTCAAAATCAGAAGTATCTACAGGATAAATGCCGGCAAATACAACTGGCGTAATGACTTTAAACCCAGATAGTGCTTCTTTTGCAGGATTTTTTTCTAGTGTGATTGTATCTCCAATTTTAATGTCGCTAATATTTTTTATATTGGCGGCAATATATCCGACCTCACCAGCTTTTAATGCTTCTTGTGATTTTTCTGTTGGAGAAAATATACCAACTTCCAGTACCTCAAAACTTTTGTTCACTCCTATCATTTTTATTAAGGCTTTTTTCCTTATCTCTCCCGATATAATACGTATGTGTGCCAAGGCACCTTTGTATGGATCATAGTGAGAGTCAAAAACAAGGGCTTTTAAGAGATCTTCTTGCGGCGCAGCGGGAGGAGGAACATCATGGACTATGTGCTCGAGTATCTCTTGAATGCCTATCCCCATTTTTGCAGAAACAGCTAGTAAGTTATGGGTGCTCAAACCAATTAATTCTTCTATCTGTTTTTTTACCTCTTCAACATTAGCAGCAGGTAGATCTATTTTGTTCACAATAGGAATGATCTCTAGATTTCTATCTACAGCTAAAAGTACATTGGCCATAGTTTGTGCTTGTACCCCTTGTGTAGCATCAATGATTAAAAGAGCTCCTTCGCAAGCAGCAAGCGAGCGAGATACCTCGTAGCTAAAATCAACGTGACCGGGTGTGTCTATAATGTTTATTTGATAGGTATTTTCATCCTGTGCGTCGTAAAACATAGTTACAGGATGCGCTTTTATTGTAATACCACGCTCTCTTTCTAAATCCATATTGTCTAGATATTGGTCATGCATTTCTCTTTTAGAAACAGTATTCGTTATTTCTAATAGCCTATCAGCAATTGTAGATTTACCGTGATCTATATGAGCAATAATAGCCACATTGCGAATGTATTTTGGATCATATTTAAACATATTAAGATTTTAACTGGTCTAATTGATCTTTTCAACAAATTGCTCAAAAAGAGATTTTTGACATGAAAGAAATGTTAATTTCGCAATGCTCTAAAGAAATAACTTTAGATATCTGTCATTAAATGATACCCGATTCTTTTAGTAATAACGTAAAGAGCATGAGTCGATGCAATTATTGCTGCTTGATCGTCAGGATTATCAGATTTTGTATTTAACGTTTGCCATTTGCATAGATCCAAAAGAGGTTGAACGATGTCTCGAAAAACTGGGTTTTTAAAAATTTTTGCATCGCCATGTAAACATTCTTTAGCTATTCTTGTCAGCATCGTCTTTGTTTCTTTGGGACATTGCTCGGGAAAAGTGGATATTAATATTACACAAGCTTCAAGCAAAGTAGCTAAATCTTCTTGATCTGACTTTTTGGATTGAGGCCAGTTGAATATTTGATTTGTAAAAAGTACAGCGGCTAGCTTAAGATTATCCTCGTCACCATCTGCAAGTGTTACATGCTTAGATGAAAACACAGAATGTCTTGCTAATGTGCGTTTCGTGTAATCATAGATTTTTCGAAGGGTTTCTTGAGAAGTTTTATCGGTTTTATCCACAGCAGTTCTAGCATTATAATCATGTTCGAACATGGTGATTTCTTTTTGAGCATTTTCACGTAAAGTTATTTTATGATTTCCCATTTGTATGACAAAAGCATTATCATCAAATTCTGTTATTTCCATATTATACCTCTTTAATTTCCATATAATAAATATTTAAATATTTATTCAATAACTTTTTTGAGGTGGAGAAAAAGATAGCTTAAGAATCAAGTGAGTTGCTGAAGAACATGAACACAAAAAAAGCTGCCTGTATTTAAACTCTACAAGCAGCTCTATGAGATGAAACATTATGTTATTAAACTGAAGCCGTTTCTTCTTTTTCCTTAGAAATTTTGTTGGTAACTTTCGATACAACTACAGGTTCAGTATGCTCAGCTTTTTCTGTTATCTTTTGTTGGAAAAGCTTGCTTAAGAATTTAGCAGCAAATATCCAAACAAAAATGATAGCAAATAAAATTATAGCTAAATATGGAGCTACGTCAATAACAAGACCTGATGCAGAACCAATGATCAATGCTTGCTGAATCAAAGAGCCACCAGATTTACCAAATCTAGCGCCTACAACATCGATTGCAGCCTTTCCTTTAACCTTCGATTCTTGATCCAAAGGAATATAGGCCATCTCTTTTGTGGGGTCAAATAAAGAGTATTTACTTGACTTACTCATGATATTTTGCAGAGCACCGACAATAACCGCTAAAAATAAAGGCGTTGTTCCTAACATGGCAACAACCCCCATTAGACTACCTTTGAAAATAACAAAGGAGAAGAAAATAATACCGGTTATTAAAAGCACAACAGGCGTGATTAAAGCAGCAGTACCCCACCCAAATCTTCTAATAACATTGCCACCAACAAAAAGCATCATAAGTACTGAAATACATCCTGTGGTGAAAGAGAAGAAGCCCATAAAGGTAGAATAATCATTGGAATTGGGATATTGTAATTTTAACTGGCTCTTCCAGGTAACTTCCACGATATTTATCGCGATACCATAAGAAATAACTAAAATAGCTAAAAAGCCAATATATTTCGATTTAACAAGGAAGAGAAAACTTTCTTTTAAAGACATTTTTGGTTTTTCTTTCTTAGCAGTAGTTTGTTCTTTAACATAATAAAAACGCTCGTCTGTTAAGACATTTTTTTGAATCCAATAGTAAATACCGACGATACATAAACCGGAAACTACTACCATGGCCATCAATATGTGTAGAGATATACCCCACGCATCTAAATGAGCAGGTACTTTTTGTCTAATATGGGACGCTAATACGATAGCAGGTCCCGAGAACATCAACGCTAAATTAGCTCCAACCCCTAAAAGAGTATAAAATCTTTTAGCTTCGGTCACTTTCATAATATCATTGGCGAAACCCCAAAATAGAAGTGACAAGACAACGCTGCCCCAAAGCTCAGCTAATATGTAGAAAAGTGAAAATGTCCAATTTCGGAAAATAGCTATGAAGCCCATCATCCCTGGAGGTAAGAGCGCTTGTAATTTATCGGCCATTACCGTGGGATGCAAATGATCTCTTAGCGGATATAGTATAGTCGAAAATAAACCGAAGAAAATAATAAATGGTAGTATTGTCGCGTAAAATAATCCTGCTTTACTAAGTTTGTTGCTTAACTTGGCATAGATAATCATAACGATAACTGCGCATGGCAAAACCCCCCATACTTTTAAGAAGGGTACTGCTTCAGCTCCAGAGCCCGCAGCTGTGATTACTAACGTGTCTTTGGTATCTCTTAAAATTGTGTAATTAAAAGAAATAAAAAAGAACATTAAGAACATTGGAAGGAGTTTTTTTAGTTCGTACGCATGTACCGGCCAAAAAAATGAACGCCATTTTCCAAATTCTGGTGTTTGTGCTGACATTTTTTTATCCTTGTAATAGGTTTCTAAGAAAGCTTATATTTTCTTCAAATTCTAATTAAAAATCAATAATAAAAAAAACCTTTGAAGATTCTTAAAAAGAACTCAAAGGTTTTTCAAAGTTAATTAACGGAATTTAAGAGTAAATTATTTAATTGTTGTTGGTTGGCAACAGCTTCAGTATATCCGTTCCACAATTCATGATCCACTTTACCTTGACGAATGGATTGAATCAACTCTCTCTTATAAGTAGCAAGAGATTTTTTGGGACTTAGAATGGAAATAATTTCTTTATCTCCGGCCAATCTTGCAATGTTTAGCATTCTATCCAGTTGCAATCTAGTAAATGTAATTTGATCACGACGTTTACGAGAACCCCTGGCCGCTCTTGGCTTTGGAGGAACAATAGATGGTTTTTCCATGTTAATAATATAGCGCTCAATTAATGAGGAAAGCTCTTGTGGTTGCTTTAACTTCATTTTTCTTAAGGTAAAATGATGCATATAACCTCCACAATTCATGGGGATATACTTGCAAAGCTCATTTTCCCTTCTTGCGCCGACTTTTTTTATTGCTCTAACAATTACATTCTCTATATCTTTTATTTTTTGCTTTTGATTTAAAAGTTGATCTTTCTCCGTAAAACTCATAATCTCCTTCCTAAGTTTATAAAGTTAACTTTTATTTTTTATCTTACTTATTTTTTTTCTTTGCACCAGATATTAAACATTCTATCCAGTACACATACTTTTTATAAGTTTATTCTATGGATTGTATAATGATATGTAATTTATTGCAAGAAATGTAATTCATTTGAAAAAAAATAAGGTGAAAAATTTTGGTTTTTGTGATAATTTTTTTGTGAATTTCGAACTAAAAATATAAAGAGTAAATAACAACATATCGTATTTTTAATTTTTTGATAATATCATTTTACGTGAGAAATTAATACAAAAGAGGGAAAAATTGGGTAAAAAAAAGAGCATTTCGATACTAGGAAGTACAGGATCTGTCGGTGTAAATAGTTTAGATGTAATAAAAAATATTAATGCTAATATCGTTGCTTTAAGTGCCAATGAAAATATTTCCTTGTTAGAACAGCAAATTAATATCTTTAAACCTAAAATCGTCGCTATCTATAACGAAGAAAAAGCAGAAGAATTAAAAAAAAGAATAACGAGTGTCAAAATAGTAAGTGGTGTTCAAGGACTCGTTGAGATTGCTACCATTGACGAGGTTAACTTTGTGATATCAGCTATTAGTGGTGCTATGGGTTTAATACCCACTATAGCTGCTATAAATGCAGGAAAAAATATAGGGCTTGCTAATAAAGAAACGTTAGTCTGTGCAGGAGAATATATTTTGAAACTATTGCATAAAAATAATGTGTATATCCTCCCTATAGATAGTGAACATAATGCGATTTTCCAATGCTTAAGAAAGGAAAAAAAAGAGGATGTTAAACGCTTAGTACTAACAGCTTCGGGAGGGCCTTTCTTTAAGAAGAGTTCATTTAACAATGTAACACTGGAAGAAGCCTTAAACCATCCAACCTATAAAATGGGGAAAAAAATATCGGTGGATTCTTCGACATTAATGAATAAAGGTTTAGAAATAATAGAGGCTCATTTCTTATTTGATATGCCCCTAGAGAGAATAGATGCAGTAATCCATCCTCAGAGTTTCATTCATAGTTTTATAGAATTAGTTGATGGTTCTCTTCTTGCTCAAATGTCTAATCCAGATATGCGTATACCTATACAATACGCTTTAACCTACCCAAGACGTAAAAAAGGATTTAATAGTTTTGATTTTACAAAATATGCTCAGTTGGAGTTTTTCCCTATCGATGAAAAAAAATTTAAGTGTTTTCAACTTGCAAAATATGCTTTAAAAATGAAAAAAAGTTATCCTTGCTATTTAAATGCTGCTAATGAAGTGGTGGTTGAAAGTTTTTTAAGAAAAGAAATACCTTGGATTGCCATTGGTGATATACTGGAAAAATTAATCGCTTCCCATTCTCCCAAAGATATGGTAAATTTGGAGGATATACTTGCTGTCGATAATATAGCAAGAAAGGACGCTAAACATAAGATACTTAATTACCGCGGGGAATAATAATGAGTATATTCTATATCATCCTGGCTCTTTTGGGATTCGGTATTCTAATCTTTGTACATGAACTCGCACATCTTGTTGCCGCAAGATGGGCCAAAATGAAAGTAGAGATTTTTTCTATTGGATTTGGAAAGCCCATATATCAGTGGACAAGAAAAAAGATAAAATGGCAGCTTTGTATTATCCCCTTTGGAGGATATGTAAAAATCTCTGGCATGCAAGAAGAAAAAGGACAAAATCCTTACAATATGCATGATGGTTTTTTCGGAAAAAGTCCTAAGTTGAGAATATTGGTAGCTCTAGCCGGCCCGCTTGCTAATGTCCTTTTTGCGCTCCTTCTCTTCACGATAATCTGGCTCTTTGGTGGAAGTGAAAAACATTTTTCTGAAGTGACAAGAAAAATTGGTTGGATCGAACCATCTTCTGCACTTTATCAACAAAATGTTAGACCAGGTGATGAAATCACCTCATATGGTGGGCATCCGTATAATAACTTTAAAGATGTTCTCTTTTCAGGGGTAAATAAGGATAAACTCACCAGCATTAGTGGATATAGAGTGAATTATTACACAAACGTGAAAGAACCATTTTCTTATACATTAGAAAATTATCGGAAAGAAAATTATTTCCATGGCGATATATCTTCAATAGGTGTAATGGCACCAGCTAGTTATCTCATCTATAAAGAAACACCATATCTAACGATACCGGAAAATTCTCCAATGAAAAAGAGTGGTATAGTATTAAATGACCACCTTCTTTGGGCCGACGGTGAACTACTCTTTTCTCTTCCGCAACTTATGCGTATAATAAATACTCCCTATACTTTACTAACAATAGAAAGAAATGGGGAAATTTTTCAAACAAGAATAGAAAAAGTAAAAGTCCAAGATGTGAAATTAGATTCCATAGATAAGGCAGAAATCGACGATTGGCGCCATGAAGCTAATTTAAAAAAACCAATAGATGAGCTATTTGTTCTCCCTTATATTTTCAATAAAGAGGGAGTAATAGAAGGTAAGTTGGAGAATATAGATACAGCTCAAGAAGATAATCTAAATAAAATTCTAAAGACTAACGATCGTATTATTGCTGTCGACGGACAAAGAGTATTTGGGGCTTTAGAAATATTAAAAGTTTTACAAAAACGACATGTGCTCATCGTAGTGAAAAGAGAACAACCAGTAACAACTATTATCTCCTCCTCTAATGCTGATAAGTCATTCGATTTGAGAGTAAATGCCGAAGAATTAAATAAAATTACTAATTCTATTGGCACAAGGAATTTAGTAAATAATGCTGGCAATTGTTATCTTTTAAAGCCAGTTATTCCAATAAAAGCATCAGCACTGAAATACCCAAATATCACTATACCAAAAGAGGAACAAGAAGATAGAATGGCGCTCGGTATCATACTACAAGATGAGCCCGTAAAATATAATCCCAATCCCTTTTATCTCTTTAGTGATACTTGTCATAGCATCGGACGTACCTTGGCATCGTTAACGACAGGAAATCTCAATCCAAAATGGTTGAGCGGCCCGATCGGAGTTATGGAAGTGATGCATTATTCATGGATGGTGAGCTTCAAAGAAGCTTTATTTTGGTTGGCTCTTATAAGCTTAAACTTGGGAATATTAAACCTTTTGCCTATACCGGTACTTGATGGAGGGCATATCCTCTTCTCATTAATAGAAATGATCAGCGGAAAGAAGCTGAAAATTAAAACTATGGAGAAATTAATTATACCATTTGTCGTACTTTTAGTGCTATTTTTCATCTATGTAACTTATTACGATCTTGTAAGAATTTTTGACCATTATAAAGAGGTTATGCCTAACTTCTTAAATAAATTATTTGGTAAATAAAGACGTTAAAAAAAATAAAAAGAGAAAAAAGGGGCTATGCCCCTTTTCTCTGCTTTAAGAAATAAATTCCTTAAGAGGCCTTATTAACGTTGCTTTTTGCTATATTTCCTTAGAGGTTAATTTTGCTGTGAGAAATGCTATCCTTTGATCTAGCGGAAGTTGTCTAAAAGATTCTATTCCCCCAAGAGATTCCACAGCTCTGTGCATTTTGGTACGGAAACCATCCGAATTTTCTAAAATTTCTAACCTTTTTTCATAAGGAAGAGATTTAAAAGTTTCAATACCTCCTAAAAAATTCACATGTATACAAAAATTTTGTAGATCTTCTAAAAAAAGAGCTTTTTCGGGAAGTGATCTTAATCCTTCAAGTCCTCCTGGTATTTGAAGAAGTTGCCAGATACTAAAAGGATCAGTAAAAGTAGTTCGTTGCTCATCTAAAAGAAGCTTTTGGAAAAAACCATTAGTGCCACCTAGTGATTCAAAAATAGCACTAAAGTCGAGAGCATGTGTGAAAAGAAAAAAACGATCTTCTTCTGATGAAAAATGTTTTAGTTCTTGTATTCCGCCCATAGATTTACAAAGGCGATTGAAAAATTTTATGTTTTCGAGAGCACTAGACTGTTCTCGATGGTTAAGGAGTTTAAAAAAATCTAAAACAGTAATGCTTCTTGTTTCAGCCATGGAACAAAAAGCTTTTTTATGCCCAAAAACTATTTTCCATTCATCTGGTGATAATAGGCGCACAACATCAAAAGCTGAATTTTTTTGCTTTTCATTACTTTTGGTCAAATCGTTATTTCGATTAAGATTAACACTAGCTGATGCTCCCATAATTATATGCCTTCTTAAAATTATTTTTTTACGGATAAATCATAACATAATTATAGGAAAAAAACTATCCCTTTTAATTTGTAAAAATTTAAAAGGGATAGTTAAAAAAATTACTTATTTTTATCTTTATCATCATCAATGATTTCTGCGTCAGCTTCTTCTACATCTGGCTTTTGCTCTTTATTATTAGAAGCAGTTGGCCCACTAGATTGCTGCTGTTGAGAGTGTTTTTGCATTTCCTCGCCAATCTTTTGTAGGTGTTGATTCAACTCTTGCATACTATTTTTGATAGTCGTAGTATCATTAGATTTTATAGCTGTTTTTAAATCATCAATTCTCTTTTGTATATCAGCGACAATGTTGGATGGAATCTTATCTTTATATTCGGCTAAAGATTTTTCCGCACGGAAGCAAAGGGATTCAGCTTCATTTTTAGTGTCTACTTCTTCTTTTCTTTTTTTATCCTCTTCTTTATGCATTTCTGCTTCTTTTACTTTGGCTTTTATTTCATCTTCTGAAAGACCAGATTTTGCCTCTATTTTTATCTTCTGTTCCTTGCCAGTTTGTTTGTCCTTAGCAGAAACGTGTAGAATACCATCGACGTCAATATCAAATGCTACTTCAATTTGTGGCATACCACGAGGTGCCGGAGGAATATCACTTAGGTCAAATCTTCCGATCTCTTTGTTATCGCTGGCCATAGGTCTTTCCCCTTGAAGAACCACAATTGTGACGGCTGTTTGATTATCAGAGGCTGTTGAGAAAACTTGTTTTTTCTGAGTAGGTATTGTCGTGTTTCTTTCAATAAGGGGTGTCATTACACCACCTAAAGTTTCAATACCGAGTGTCAAAGGAACAACATCTAAAAGAAGAATATCTTTAACATCACCTAAAATAATACCACCTTGAATGGCGGCTCCAACAGCAACTGCTTCATCTGGATTTACGCTACGATTAGGTTCTCTTTTAAAGATTTCTTTTGCCACCTCTTGCACTGCTGGCATACGAGTCATTCCACCAACTAAAATTACCTCTTTAATATCCTCTGGATTTAATCCAGCATCTTTTAGAGCCTTTTCACAAGGTGTTCTTGTCCTTTCAATAAGATCATGACATAGGGTTTCTAGTTTGGCTCTACTAAGTGTAATAGAAAGATGCTTTGGTCCTGTAGCGTCCATGGTGATAAATGGTTGGTTGATTTCCGTTTGTTGTGTTCCAGAAAGTTCGATTTTTGCTTTTTCAGCGGCATCTTTTAATCTTTGAAGAGCCATCTTATCTTTGGACAAATCAATACCTTGCTCTTTTTTGAACTCATCTAGTATCCAGTGCATGATTCTATCGTCAAAATCGTCACCGCCAAGATGCGTATCTCCATTGGTGGAAAGAACTTCAAAAACACCATCACCAATTTCCATAACAGAAATATCGAAAGTACCTCCTCCAAGATCGAAGACAGCAACTTTTTTCTCGGTTTGTTTATCTAATCCGTAAGCTAGAGCAGCAGCTGTAGGTTCAGGGATAATTCTTTTTACGTCGAGACCTGCAATTCTTCCCGCGTCTTTGGTGGATTGCCTTTGAGAATCGTTAAAATAGGCAGGAACGGTAATAACAGCTTGCGTTACTTTTTCTCCAAGATAACTTTCAGCAGTTTCTTTCATCTTAATGAGTACTTGTGCTCCAGCTTCTTCTGGTGTTATGGTTTTACCATCAATTTCAAAAACAGCATTACCATTACTGTCACTTTTTACTTTAAAGGGTACAGTTCTAATTTCCGATTGTACCTCATTATATTTTCTCCCGATGAAACGCTTAGTGGAATAGAGTGTTTTTTCAGGATTAGTGATCGCTTGTCTTTTTGCAGGAATACCAACAAGACGTTCATTTTCCTTATAGGCAATGACAGAGGGTGTAGTTCTCGCTCCTTCAACATTGGCAATAACTTTGGCAACGCCCCCTTCCATGACAGCAACACATGAGTTGGTTGTTCCAAGATCAATACCTATAATTACATTTTTCTTTTTATTCATTGTTTTTCTCCTTATTTGAAGGGTTTTGCGGTTTTTTGGCTACTTTTACATGTGCTGGTCGTAGCACGCGTACATTACTTTTATAACCCTTGGTTATTTCTTCTAAGATTTTACCTTCGGGTTCTTTATCGGTTTCAATAATTTCAATCACCTCATGACAAGAGGGATCAAACATACAACCAATGGAATGAAAAGCAACAATACCATGAGCAAGTAAAATTTCTTTAAACTGAGTAAGAATCATCTGAAAACCTATTGCCCAGTTTTTTACCTCGTCAGAGGTTACTTTAGCATAATTGAGTGCATTTTCCATGTTGTCAATGGCTGGTAAGAACTCAGCAATTGTTTTTTCTATGACAAAACTCATAGTTTCTTCCTTTTCCTTTTGTAATCTCTTACGAGAATTTTCGATTTCAGCAAGCGCTCTAAGATATTTGTTTTTATAATCCTCCATTTGTATTTTTAAGTTTTCAGAAGATTCTTTAGGTGTTATGGTTTCGTCATTCGGCGCTTCTACTACAGGTTGTTCTTTTTCTTGTGATTCAGAAAATTCTTTGTTACTTTTCTCTTCATCTTTTACCATGCATCCTCCTTATGCCCTTATCTTCAAGTAAAAGTGATTGTCTGGAAGATAAGAGAATAGCTTTGTCCGGTTTTAGGGAAATTTTAAATTTATAGGCACTTTGTGTTATGCTTTTACTAATCATGCTGCTGGCTTTTTTGAGAATTGTGAAAATATTACCATATGGTAGTCTTAATGGTCCTAATATGGCAATAGCGCCCACAGGCAAGAGATTCAAATGATAGGGTATAACAATTATAGCAACATCATCTATATTGTAGTTTTTTAAGTCTTTTCCTAAATACATGACAATTTCGTTCTTATCGATAGCAGATCGTAAAAGATCGAGCAAATTATTGGTGTTTTCAAAAAGTGCAATCGAACCGGTTAAAAGATTAGGATCATGAAATTCGGGATAAGATAATAATTTACAAAAACCCGCCTTATAGATATCTAGTGCTAAAAAATTAATCACATGACGCATGACTATTTCGTGGTAGATTCTTTGCGCCATTTTCATTAAATTTTCTTGTGTAATTTGAGGTTTTTTTGCCTTACTCAGTCTCCATAGTGTAAATTGTTCTATTGTAGATAACTCTTTTTGATCGAGTGCATGAGGTAGGTATAGTATTTCAGTGTGTATTTGACCAAAGTCAGTAACGATAGCACATAATATTCGCGTGTTATCGAGTGCAACTATTTTTATGTTTTCAATAAAATCATTATCAAAGCGTATGGCGGAAATAAAAGTTAAACAATTGGTCATTTCTGCAATTGTTTCTGCTGCTTGATTTAAGTAAGTGGCAATTTCTCTTGTTTGCTTATCTAAACTTTCTTTTAGAAAAGTTTCTTCTTTGCCTAAATGCACAGGATTTCTTAAGCAATAATTAGCATATTCTTTGAAGGCTAAGTCTGTTGGTATACGTCCTCCTGAAAAATGATGCTGTTTTAAAAGACCCTCTTTTTCCATTTTAGCGAAGTAATTGCGAATGGTAGCAGAACTTAAAAATTCAAACCCTTTTTCTTTTAAGAAATTGGAGCCTATTGGCTTGTTTGTTTTAATGAATAGCTCTACTATGCCGATAAGTATCGCTTTTTCTTTATCCTGCTTCGACAACCTTTGTCGTCTTAAATTTTTCAAAATACCTCTTATTTTTACGCTTAATGATATTATCATAGCATAAAGGGACACACCTGGGCAAGACATTTTTAGCAATTAGCAGTAGAGATTGCTGGATGTGTTGTATAAGTTATTGCAAACTAAGGTTTTAACACATCAACATTCAAAAACGGTCGCAACGCTTTTGGGAGTATAATGGTACCATCTTCTTGTTGATTATTTTCCAGAAGTGAAACCATAAGACGCGATGTTGCTACACCAGAGCCATTTAAGGTGTGTACAAATTGTGTTTTTGCGCCCTCACTCTCCTTAAATCGGATACCGGATCTTCTGGCCTGAAAGTCCGTACAATTAGAAACAGATGAGACTTCATAATATCTATTTTGACCAGGCAGCCATACTTCAATATCGACAGTTTTTGCAGCAGCAAAAGACATATCTGCGGTAACTAATAACATATCACGATAATGTAATTCTAACCCATTTAATACTTCGTGGGCACTTTGTATCATTTCTTCAAAGATTTTAGCGCTATCTTTAGGATGACATAAACAGAAAAGTTCAACTTTATTAAATTGATGCATTCTAATAAGTCCTCTTTCTTGTTTGCCAGCAGCTCCCGCTTCCCTTCTAAAACAAGGTGTATATGCAGTATATTTTAATGGCAGCGTATTTATAGATAAGATTTCATCATAGTGTAGACCATTTAGTGGCACCTCTGCTGTAGGTATTAAATAGAGATTAAAATCTTCATCTTTGATTTTAAATTGCTGACTTGCGAATTTAGGTAGTTGTCCTGAGCCATAAGTAATCTCTTCTTTTGTTAGAATAGGAGGGAGAATCATCTTAAAGCCATTTTTTATGTGAATCTGTAACATATAATTGATTAAGGCCCATTCTAGTCTTGCACCCATGTCAGTGTATAATGGCCAGTTAGAGCCAGAAATTTTCACGCCTCTTGTAAAATCAAAAAGTTTTAGTTTTTCATTTAATTCAAGATGATTTTTGAAGGGAAAAGAAAAAGAAGGTTTTTGACCATGTTCATATATGCAAACATTATCTTTGGGATCCGAAGATACCGGTATATCTTGAAGCGGTATATTGGGTAAATATGATAGTAGATTTTTTAATTCTTTTTCTAAAAGGCTTATTCGTGCATCCATAGCTTCCACTTGTTCTTTTATCTCGCTAAGTTCCTTTAAAAAAACGCTTGTGTCTTCCTTGTTGTTCTTTTTTGTGGCTATATCTTTTTGTGCTATATTCCGTTTAGCCTTAAGTTCTTCTGATTTCGTTAAAAGAATTCTTATCTCTTCATCTAATTTTAGTATATGAGAAAGGTTAACATCGGGCTGCTTAGTTTTTAAAAGATTTTCTATGTTGTGACTATCTTTTCTAAGTTCTTTAATATCTAGCATATGGTACCTTATTTACAGTTAATTCACATTAACACAAATATTTAAAACTTACATCACAAAAAAGTAAAATTAGGTAAAAGAAGTAACTTCTCTTAAAACCATTTGCTAATCTTTTTTTGGTATGGTATGATGGACAACATATGAATTATCCAAAAGCACAAATACCTTTAATTTTGCGTTATTATCGGTTGATGGATGCATTTTCTAAATCAGACGATGAAAGAGATTTCTATTTAGATAGATTGGAGGGATTTTTAATATTTGTGGATTTAGATAAAGATACCGATGTGCTCAATTCCTTAGAAAAAGAATTAGAAAAAAACAAGGATAGATATTGTTTAGTCCCTAAGATGACCTTCTTTGAGGTGAAAAAATTTATGGAAGGTTTTGTCCACGAGAAAGTATATGACATTGACACCAAAGAAAAACTTTTGGATATTATTTCTGCAAAAGAGGCGAGAGAAAATTTTCTAGAGTTCATATACGATAATTTGGCCGAACTAGAGAAATGGCAGCTTTATTATCAAGAAAGATCACGTGTACGTATAATTGAATGGCTACGTTCTTTTGGTATTAGATTTGTATTCGAAGAAGATTTGGATTTGAATGTAGAAGTTGTAGAAAAATTAAAAAGAACGTTATTTGAGAAAAAAGTTAGTAAAGATCTTTTAAGTGCTCGTGATGTGCTAGAAGCTAAGGCTGAATCTTATTATTCGAATGAAGCATTGAATCCTAGACCAAAGAGAGGGCGTCCTCCTAAGCAAATTGCAAAAGTGGAAGTGGAGCCGCAGTTTACTATTGATGTATATACAGACGTGCCAGCCGCTGTCAGACATTTCTTATACATACCAGATATCACATCAGCATCTTCTGTTACATTCTCTTCAAGACAACAATTTTTAGCAGGTCTTAAGGGCTCTACTAGAATGCGCGTAGATAAAAAACTTGAGGATTTGACTCAAAGATTAGAGGCTTTAAAAATTCTCTCAACGCAACTGGCTGATCAAAATCTTTTACAAAAGAATAAGTTGCCGAAAATATTCTTCCCCACGCCGTCTGTGCCTTTCAAAGAAGCGAAGCGAATTGTCCCTATAGAAGAAGAAGAGATAAAAGTGGAAGAAGCTGTGAAAGAAGCTCTCCCTAAAACTGAGGAAGAAGAAAAGAGAAAACGCTTTGCCATTAAAAAAGTAGCGCAGATCAAAGCAAAAAAATAATTTTTTATGAGTACTATAGTAGAAAGTCAAAAACAGATTTTAAAGGCTGTTCAGAAGAAGGTTTTGCCTAAACAAAAGGTGTTGACTATTTTAAAGAATATTTATATGGCGCGCTTTTTGGATGTAAAATTATCAAAATTAGTGAAACAGAATAAAGGAACAACTTTTTTTATTTCTAATATGGGTCATGAGATGATTAGTGTTGTTGCGGCTGATTGTTTAGTAGCTGGCAAGGATTGGAGTTATCCCTATCATCGCGACAGATCCTTTGTAGTGGCCCTGGGTGCTCCTCTTATCGATATAATTGGTTCTTTCTTAGCAAGGGCTGCGAAGCATCATTCTGCTGGCAAGATGATGCCAGATCATTTTTGTGATAAAGAGCGGAAAATAGCCTGTCAATCTAGTTGTGTAGGCTCTCAATTTTTACAGGCTGTAGGTACAGCTCTTTCGGTAAAATTGAGTGGTGGTGACGAAGTTGTTTATGTCTCGGCGGGAGATGGTGCGACATCGCAAGGGGATTTTCACGAAGCGTTAAATTTTGCTTCTTTACATAAACTTGGTGTTGTTTTTGTTATTCAAGATAATGGATGGGCTATTTCTGTACCCATAAAAGAACAGACATCCGGTGGCAGTATTACTCATATGGCGAGAGGTTATCCGGGATTAGAAGTTTATGAAATCGATGGATGTAGTTATTTAGAATCGACATTTGCTATGGAAAAAGCAGTGCAAAGAGCGCGTAGTAAAGAGGGGCCAACATTGATTGTTGCAAAAGTTGTTAGGTTAAATAGTCACTCTTGTAGCGATGATCAGACGAAATATAAAAGTAGTGATGTTTTAGAAGAAGAAAAGAAAAGAGATCCTTTGTTTATTTTTGAGAAATGGATTTTAAAAAAGAAGATAATTGCACTGAGTGATTTGGAAAAAATGAAAGCGGACATTGAAAAACATGTCGACGATATTGTTTTAGAAGCGGAAAAATTACCATTTTTAGATACGCAAGAAGCTTTTGAAGATCTTTATGTGCCCTTTACGGTAGAAGAGAGTGCAGAGAAGAAGGGGGATCCTGTTAATATTATCGAATCTTTAAATAAAGCGCTTTTTGAAGAGATGGAAAAAGATGAAGGGGTAATTGTCTTTGGTGAAGATGTTGCTCATATGAAAGGTGGTGTTTTTGGGGTAACACAGGGGCTAACTGCTCGATTTGGAGAGAAAAGATGTTTCAATACACCACTGGCTGAATCTACAATTATTGGTGTTGCAATTGGGCTTGGTATAGATGGTAAACATAAACCCGTTGTAGAAATACAATATGCTGATTACATATGGACAGGCATGAATCAACTCGTGAATGAACTACCAAGTATGTATTATCGATCACACAGGGAGTGGCATTGTCCAATTGTCGTGCGTATGCCCTACGGAGGATATATTCAAGGAGGTCCGTATCACTCTCAAAGTCCTGAGGTTATATTTTGTCATATTCCTGGATTTAAGGTAGTTGTTCCAAGCAATGCTGATGATGCTAAGAGATTACTTAAAACAGCAATAAGAGATCCTAATCCCGTGATTTTTATGGAACATAAAGCGCTTTATCGTCGTCGTGGATTTTGTGTAAGGCAGGAGCCATCAGTTGAGGAATTACTTCCATTTGGTAAAGCTAATATTGTCTGCGAAGGTCATGATCTTACGCTGATTACTTGGGGCATGATGACGGTTATCGGTTTTGAAGTAGCACAAGAGATCAAAGCAGAAAAAAACATTTCTGTAGAAGTAGTCGATTTACGTACGCTTATACCATTAGATATGAATTTAGTTTTAATGTCGCTTAAAAAAACATCAAAAGTATTAGTGCTGCACGAGGCTTGTGGAAATTGTGGTTTTGGTGCTGAGATTACTTCGCGTATTATGGAAGAAGGATTTCAGTATCTTGATGCTCCTGTGAAGAGATTAACTGGAAAAAATTTCCCCCTTCCTTACGCAAAACATTTAGAAGACGCTATTTTGCCACAAAAAGAAGATATCAAAAGAGCAATCTTGGAAATTATTTCATATTAATTAATTGCTACATGTAGAGAGATCTCTTATAATTTTTTAAAAAAGAGATTTTTTCATGTTTGGTTTTTGTCCTTTGGCTTCTGGATCAAAAGGTAACTCTGTTTATTTGGGGACGCAAAAGACTAAAATACTTATTGATGCTGGTATATCGGGAAAACAAATTGAAGAGAGGCTTTGGCAAATAGGAGTGAAGTTATCAGAAATAGAGGCAGTATTGGTTTCTCATGAACATATAGATCATATTGCTGGGTTGAAGGTTCTTTGTAAGAAGAACATTTTAGTGTTAGCGAACTCTGCAACAGCTAAAGGCATTTATAATAACTTGGGCATCTTGCCGAAATGTAAGATTTTCACCACAGAAGAATCATTTACTTTCGGTGATTTAAATATAAAACCATTTAGTATTTTGCATGATACTTTAGATCCTGTTGGGTTTATCATTCAAGTGGCGGGGATAAAATTGGGTTTTTGTACTGATCTTGGTTTTGTAACTAGTCATGTTATCGAAAATTTAAAAGAATGCGATTACTTATATATTGAGGCTAATCATCAACCCTCAATGGTACAGGCGTCTAATCGTTCTTTAGTTAATAAGCAAAGAGTTTTAGGGCGCCAGGGTCACCTTTCTAATGAAGAGACTGCTGAACTTTTAAAATCTGTAATGCATGATAAATTAAAGCATGTGTATATTGCCCATCTTTCTTCTGAGTGTAATTCTCCGAAACTTGCAGAAGAGATGATTAAAGAAATAATTTTAGCAAATAATAGCCAGGCAGAAGTATCTATTGCTTATCAAGAAAAAATTTCTAAATTAATATCTTGGTAAAAAAAAATTTTATTTGCTTTTTTTTATTAAAAATGTTAAAATATAATAGAGTTTAATAAATAATAAGGAGATTATCGTGGGTTTGCATTTTGTTGGTTTATGTGGTGGTGGTGCAGGAGATTGTTTTCGTCCTATAAAAGAAGAAGAGAAAGAAGAGGAAATTCATCATATTGGTCTTTCTTTTGCTGATAGAGAAACTGTAGTTCATAGCGCCCTTGGTCATAGTAGTATGGGTGAAGAGATAAGTAGAACATTTTCTAGAATAGATGTTTTATTAGAAAATATTGAAAAAGATGAAAGAAAAGCCGATTTACAAGGAAAACTCATTTGTGAGCTTGAAGAGCAAAAAGATAAAGAGGGAAATCGAGAATTTGAAGTTGTGGCTGTTGGAGCTGTACAAAATAGAAGAACCAATGACTTTGAAACAGCATACGTAGTAAAAAAATTGTTAGCGGCTCGTGTTTTCAAGAAATCTACTTTTGAGAAAGAGGAACAATTTTTGGTGACTAATTTAGCGAACCAAAGAATAGGAAAATTAGCATTGAGGCAAGAACATGTACGGCGTAGAGAAATGAAATGTGAGGTTCAATGGATAGAAAATGAATCTCCAAAAAATTATCGGTATGTTGGTACCATGTTATTAAATTTTTCACGCATGTGGAGCCAAGAAAACCAATGTGGTGGTAGCATTGAAGCGAAGACTGTATATGGCGATGACGGGTATAATTTATGTTCTTCTCATGAGGCCTTTGAAGATAATGAGATGACCGAGTACGGCTTAATAACATTTAGAGCTGGGGGATTAACTTGTGAAGGCCAAAAAGTAGTTAATAATTGGGTGAGTAGACTTAAGTAGCTCTCGATCTCTTAGAAGTTTTTTAATATGCGTCTTGGGCGACTTCCTTCTTGAGGACCCAAGATGCCATTTTCTTCCATTTCATCGATAATACTAGCAGCTCTTGCGTAACCTATTTTCAATTTTCTTTGTAAAAACGTAGTTGAGGCATTTTTGGATTGTAATACTATGTTAAGCGCCTCATCGTAAAGATCATCTTTAGCATTTGGGCTAACACCATCAGTTTTGTCTGGTTCTATTTCAAGAGCATCAAAAGAGGGTATTAAATAGTTTGTCGGATATTTTTCTGATGTGGCATTTAAAACCTTATTGATATCATCATCGCTGATATAGGCTCCCTGAGCTCTTACCAGGATAGAACTTCCCGGTGGTTGGAAGAGTAAATCTCCATTACCCAAGAGACTTTCCGCGCCATTTTCATCTAATATTATTTGCGAGTTTATACGGCTGGCTACTTTAAAGGCTATTCTTGATGGAAAATTGGCTTTAATTATGCCGGTGATAACTTCACGAGAAGGTCTTTGGGTTGCTAAAACAAGATGGATACCAACTGCTCGTGCCATTTGAGCAATACGAGCAATTGGTGTTTCCAAGTCGGAACTTGACACCATCATAAGATCAGCAAATTCATCGATAATAGTAACGATAATTGGTAGTTGATGGGGAATTTCAAAAGGAGCATCTGGAACATTTTTATTTTTTCTAGAATTGAAGGTGATAATATTGCGTGTTTGGCTATATTTTAAAATTTCGTAGCGATGTTTCATCTCTTTTACTAGCCATTGAAGAGCAGCATAAGCTCCATTGGGTTCTGTAACTACAGGCGCAATCATATGAGGAAGAGACGAGTACTGTGTAAGTTCTACTTTTTTTGGATCCACCAGTATTAATTTTATATCGTTGGGGCTGGCATTCATTATTATGGACATTACAATTGTATTTATGCACACGGATTTTCCAGAACCGGTTGCGCCGGCGATCAGACAGTGAGGCATGCGAGTAAGATCAGTAATCACACTATCGCCACTTACTGTTTTACCGAGTAATATTGGAACGCTCATTTTGCGAGCAGTTTGACGATAGTGTAAAAGCATTTCCTTAAAACTAACTTCATGTGGGTATGGTGATGGTACTTCTACACCTACTGCAGCTTTGCCCGGAATTGGTGCAACAATACGGATAGATTTGGCTTGCATGTTTAATGCTATGTCATTTTCTAGAGTTTTTATTTTTTGTACCTTTACACCGATAGCGGGATGTACTTCAAAAGAGGCGATGGTCGGTCCACAGTTTATTTCTCCGACAAAAGCGCTAATATGAAAATTAGAAAGTGTTTCTTCTAAGATTTTTGCTTGCCTTGTTAGTTCTTTTTTTAAAGATGGGTGATCAATAGGTTTTGGAGAAGATAGTAGATCGGCTGATGGATATTTATAGGCTGGATCATGACTAGCTATATCGATATTTTTCTTTAAGGAAAGCAATGTTTTTTGTGCTTCTTTAATTATGGGTTGTTTAATTACTGTAGTTGTAGTTTTTACTTCTTTTTTGGGTATTTCCACTTTTTCTACTTTTGTAGTAGGGATGGTGCTTTTTTCTATAATGTAATTTTTTATAGCGAAGAACAGTTTTTTTAATAGAGCATAGAATAGTTTGGTAAGAATTATGATGATTTTTATGGTTAAGGTTTTTAGTTTAAAGAGCAATTTAAAATCACTAATGATAAGCAGCGAAATAAAAGTTGATATTGAGAAGAGTAAAATATTTCCTAAATTGCTGAAGAGATTTTGCAAGTTGAATATAGGGATATCTTTATATATGAAATAAAAGGGCACACCACCTAAGTTATAATGTAGAGGAGAAGAAGTAATGATAATTTTACTGCGGCAAATGTAGGCTAAAGTTGGGCGTAATTCTGCTAATATGGTGAATAAAAATGAGGTGCTAATCAGCAAAAGAAGAAGACTTGGTATTTTGTAGTTGGAAATATTTTTTTGTGATAGCAACAAGAATCCCTGCCATAGGCAGAAAACAAAAAGTAGATAACTACTAAGTCCGAAAACATAAGTTAAACAAAGGGCCAGAAAGTGGCCAGATATTCCCAAATAATTTTGATGAGGATGGTTTATATTGAAACTTAGTAAAGACAAAGAACCTAAAATACCGATAAGAATTAGAAGTATGCCATTTAATGAGACCAGAGCTACACTTTGATTTTTTTCTGCTTTTTTTTTCATCTAAACAAAATCATAGATAATATTGCTAAAAATAAACAATAGCAGGCAAAGTAGCGCATATTTTTTTGTGTTATTGCTTTGAATACGAAGTGAACGCAAATCATTCCGGCAATGAAAGAGGATAAAAAGGCGGCTAAGTATATGATCATAGGTGTTTTTGGTAGAGATGAGATATGGAGCACTTCTAAAAAACTGCCTCCCATAATGGTTGGTATGGATAGTATAAACGAAAAGGTAATTGCTTTTTTAATATTCCAGCCGCGCAAAAGTGCAGCGGATATAGTGAAACCGCTTCTAGAAAGACCTGGGATAAGCGCCATTGTCTGCATAATCCCTATTAATAACACATCTTTAATATTATCTTTAATAGAAAATTTTTCTTTTTCCTTTATTTTCTTAAAAGAGACGTAAAATAGTAATAAAGCCGTGATAATAAGTGCAAAGCCCATAAAATGGGGTTTATCTAGGTATAAAATCGCTTTTTTCATTGAGAAATAGATTATGGCGAGTGGTACTAAAGCTAGGGCATAGTATGACATTTTGGTTATAGACCTGAGTATACTCCATATCTCTTTACGGAAAAAATAGAGTGCAGCTAAGACAGTACCCATATGGCAAGCAAGATCGAATAAGACATCATTTTCCAGTATACTGGATGATAAAAGGAAATTTACGATACGCTCATGAGATGAGGAACTTATAGGGAAAAATTCAGTAATACCCTGTATGAGCCCCAATACAATAGCCTGAAACAGAGACACGCGGAGCCTCTCCTTATGAAAATGGGCGACAGACGGGATTCGAACCCGCGACTTTCAGATCCACAATCTGACGCTCTAACCAACTAAGCTACTGTCGCCACAAATATTTCATTTAATTTAACTTAGTAAACTTATTTTCGTCAACTTATGAAGAGAAGAGTTAGATCTTTTAATTTCATTTGGTAGCTTTAAGGGATTTAGCTAGCCGATCTTAGATAATACTAATGCCACATAGTGGCGCTTTTACAAACATCAGATATATAAAAATGTTTTTAATTGGTAAATCATATGTTGTTTCTAGATTTTTTATTAAAAATATTGCATAATGATTGGTTCAACATTGTAATATGAGTTCAGAAGTTGAGTTAGTAAAGTCAGTTTTATTGTTATCTCAATCAAAATGGGATTTGAGGTGCGAATTTGATGGGGTTGCAAAAAGTGGTAATTTGGACAGAGTTCGAAGCCTGGTGCAGGACGCAAATATTCAAGATGAGAGATATTGCATATTCTTTGCTGAAATATTAAAAGAAAAAAAATACTCATTCGATGTGAGATTGATAGTGTTGAATGCGATAATGCATACTTGCCCACTTACTTGGAGACATTCAAAGTTAGCAACGTATCATTTTGGACTATCAAAAGTACCTCCAAATATTTTAGAGGAATTTATTGCTGCGTTGCCAGAACTCAAAGCTTACTTAGATTTAAGAATGAAATTGGAAGAAAATGCCGCAGGAAGAGGGTACGTGGAATTTGATTATCATCAGAGTGTGTTGCCATTAATAACTAGTGAAGCTTTATTGGAAGATGAAAAATATAAAGATTTCCCTATGCCACATACTATCTTATTATATGTGTGGTCACAAAATGGGTTCGGTGATCTTGCAACAGCCATAAAGGTTCAAAGATTAGTAAAAGCAGTCGATCATTCCGTTCAAATTATTTTAGTAAATTATATGAAATCTGAAGAAAAAGAAATGAAATTTTTAAGAGATTATCCATGTCTTTGTCAATTAGAGGATCAAGAGCCGAAAACTGATTTTGATCCGGTTACTGCCGTTGCTATTGGTGTAACTACTGTTACATTAGACGTTATGGAGGGCATTACTTTTTTGCAACAAAAACAAATCCCTTATTTCTCTGTAGCGGAATATGACAGCGACATTTCTGAATTATCAGATCGGAAAAATCAATTTTGTGCAGGATTAGGGATGAATGCTTTTGGTATTTACATCGATGAAGAGATGCAACAGGAGTTGACCACAGAGCAGATGAGTATTTTGCAAAAATTTGGCGTTAGAGAAAAAGAATTTTATTTTGGATATGCTCATAGTGCTAAGGTGATTGCTGCTTTTATCTCATTGGTGCTGCAATACGATGAAGACGATGAAATAAACATGATGTTTGTCTCCTCTGATGTTGGTTTAATAGTGATGTTATTAGAGAGCGAGATTTTTGTTACAAGACGAAATATTGCTACGTTGCGTATTAATGGGCATAGTGTCCACGGTTGTGGCAGAAAAAATGTTATTATTAGGATAAAAAAATGTGTTAATCATGAGGAAATGCAAGCTTTGATTAAGGGATCAAAGGATTTATGTTTACTTACAGGAGATCAATCCTTTTCTGAAGGGCTTAGTGCCGATAAACTCATGATTTATGAGAAATTGAGCCATAAAATTTTGTTTTGGAAAAGTTTTTGTGCTCTTGGACGATCAATAGGACAGCAGGATCTATACGATTTTTTAGTAAATGCTGGTTTTTCTATCAATTCCTGTGCAAAAAATGCTCCAAGTGTTGATTGTAAACAATTGGTTGCTCAACTTGAAAAAGCAAAAGAATCATATCATAGATTAAATCGATTTGTAGCGGAAAATTGGAACATAAATAGACGCATTATATTAAAAATAAAAAGAATTTTTGCTCAAAGGGGTGAATGTCAAAAGTAAGACATGTAGTTAGTAACATTTTCTTTTTTCCGTTTAAGGAAAACAGCTAAAAAGAAGATAAATATTAAGAATAATAAAATGAAAATTGGAGTGATGTTTTGAACTCTTATGTAAAACATAAGTGGTGCTGGAGGAAAATAAATCATATTAAGAAGATGGTATGTGTAATAATTGTTAAGATGATTAATGAGTAAGCTTAAAGGGGCATAAATCGGATAAATTAAAAGGCCTAAAAGGAAAAGAAAAATAGTGATGATAATGAAATGAGGAAAAATAGTGTTATAGATAAATGCCATTAATGGAAATTTGTGAAAATAGTAGAGAATGACTGGTAATAGTACTATGTTGACGGATAAGGAAAAAACAAATGATTTTTTTAGGTAGATCAAAAATTTCTGAGCACAAGTTTTACTAATAGTTTTTCCTTTCACAATTGTTGGATATAATAAGAAAATCGTAATACAACATAAGTAACTGAGTTGAAAACCAACATCAGTAACGATAAGTGGATTCAAGATGGTTTGATAAAAGAGTGCAAAACCAAGAGCATTTAATGAATAATATTGTCTGGAAAGGATATGGCCAAGGAGTATTAAAGAAATGGTTATATAAGCCCTTTCTACTGGTGGGGAGCTACCAACAAAAAAGAAATACAGGTTTACTAGTATGAGTAGTAGCCATGTTCTTACGTAATAATTGAGGGGGCTTAAAAGTATACTTAAGAACATGACAATCATGTTGAAATGTAGTCCCGAAATAACGAGTAAGTAACTTAAGCCTGTTTTAGCAAAAGCAAATTGCATCAGCTGATTGTCAATATCTCCACTAATTATTGCCTTTAAGAAATTTTGTACACTCTTATCCTCTATTACTTTTTGCAAATAATTATCTAGTTGTTTTTTCAGTTGAAATCTTTTTTCTGCAAAACTGTAACTTTTATCTATTGCCTGCCATTTTTGAGGCTTAAAAATGTAAGTACCGCTAAGAGTTAATTTTAATTTACCGCTAAGTTGGTAATCGCAATCGGCCTTTTTTCGATCTTTTTTCAGATAAATGGAACAAAATATATTTTTGTACGTGGTATCTTTATCGGAAAAGGTTAAAAATTTCCCCTTGTAGAGGTAGCCCTGATTAAAAAGAGTGGATTCTTTCAAGGTAGAAATATGAAAGATGCCATTTCCCCAAGTTGATTTATTTGGATGGGTATAGAAGAAGTGAGTATGACAATGGCCGAGACAAAATAATAGTAGCATTAAAAACAGGTTTTTTTTAGGACGTTCATCGAAGCAAAAAAGAGGAAATAAAAAAAGAAGCACCCAGTAATGAGTAATCTGGAAAAGTATACCTAAAAAAAAGGATATCCCATAAAAAAAGAGAAGATTTTCTTGTTTCCATTTAATGAAAAAAGTGTTGTTAAAAAATTGTCTGGTTGTTTTGAACATAAAAAATGTGTGTTAATAGTAGTAAAATTTCTTTTTTTTTACTTTTAAAAAAGGGTTTTTTTCATTTAACATTGAATGTTTAAGGTGGATTTTTTATGAATTCTGCGGTTTATGAGTATTTTCAAAAGAGGGGATCTGATAAAGGAGAATTTGTAGATGTCATTTTGCTCGATGATGAATCATTTTTAAGTTACGATGATGTATTAAAGATGGTTTCATATTTTCCTAAAGGCTGGTACGAACTAAGTCGTCTGCCTATTTTGGATCGTATAGAATTTACTGCGCAATATTGGCAGACTATTTTGCCTTTTTATCCTCATGTTAATAATTTTCTTATAAAATTTTTTGATCGTGTTGATGATGTTGCTGTTTTTCTTACTAAAAAGCAGGGGCATAATTCATTTTATCCGGAATTGGTCTATAGTATGAATAATGAAACGACTTTTTTTAGAGGAGGAATACCGGTAAGTGATGAGGGATTGGTAATTTTAAATGAGCAATTTTCTGGTATTTTGCCTCATGACTATCGTTCTTTTTTGAAAATCCACAATGGTTTTGCAAAAAATCAGGATTTTGGATTGATAAAGGCAGAAAATCTGAAACTTTTTTCAGAGAGGATGCAAACATCTTTGACTGATGAGAGACGGGCTATATTATGTGGTAATAAAAAGGTAGAGCCTAAAAATTTGATTTTCTTTTATCAAGATTTTGATTTTGAATCCTTTCAGTGTTTTTTTACTGATTGGGTGCCGCTGGGGGAAGTGGGTAATGTCTATTTTTCTATGCGTGATAGAACCATTTCTAATTGTAAGGGGTGTGAAGAATTAGAGGAAAAATTAGCGTTTTACACTTTTTTGGATTGGCTTGTTTTTTACTTAGAAGAAATTGAGGAGTAAGTTTTGTATACAGTAAAAGATTTTTATGAAAAATATGGTCGTTCTCTTGGCTTGAAATTGATAGCTGGAAAAAAAGGGTTAAATAACAGAATACAGAAACCCAAAGTATATAGGCCAGGTCTTGGTCTTGCCGGATACATTAAAAAGTATGTGATGAGTAGGATTTTGATTTTTGGCACTATTGAAATGGATTATTTACGTGAGATGGGTGAAAAAGAGCGTTTTGCATCCTTAAAGAATGTATTAACGCCAACTACTCCGGCTGCTATTGTTGCTAAACATATAAAACCATTCAAGGAAATGGGTTTATTATGTAACCAACATAATATTCCTCTTTTTAAGACGGATGAACCTACAATGAGCGTGTTAAACAAGAGTATTCTCTTTTTAGTTGATGAATTTTCTCCGGTAATCAATGTTCATGGCACTTTAGTAGAGGTATTTGGTGTTGGGGTGCTTATACAGGGAGATTCTGCGGTGGGTAAAAGTGAAGCTGCTCTTGGGCTTTTGTACAAGGGGCACCGGTTGATTTCTGATGATGTTGTTATGGTAAAGAAGAAGGAGGATGGGTATCTAATAGGCTTTGGGCCGGAACTTACGAGGCATCTTATGGAAATAAGGGGCATTGGTATTATCAATGTAGCACATCTTTATGGAGCTGTTTCGGTACGCAAGGAAACTCGTTTGGATATTGTTATTAAATTAGAAGAATGGAATGGGTCTCATGTTTATGATCGCATAGGACTGGAAGAAAAATTTTTAGATATTTTAGGTATAGATATACCATATCATCTTCTTCCTGTAAAAACAGGACGTGACTTAGCATTGCTAATTGAGACATTAGCTTTAAATCATAGATTAAAAACTACGGGATATAATTCAGCAAAAGAATTTGGCATGAAGATGACAAAAGTTTTGAAGGAAAAAAATAAGAAATGAAAAGAGTGCGAAGTTACGATAGAGAATGATTTAGGGCTTGTGATGCTCCTGTTGTTGTGTGTATTTTAAAAGGAGCTTTTAAAAATAAATTTGGTGAATAGATGTCCGAGGAAGTAGTTTTACAAGGTGTATCTTTAAGTCGTGGTATTTGTATAGGGTTGCCTTTTTTTCTTGAGGCGTGGAAAGAGACCAAACAAAAGAAGATATTAAACGATAGAGAGATAACGGAAGAGATTTTGAAATATCGTCATGCTCTTTTTAAAAGTAAAGAGGAACTGATGAATTTAAAATCTGCTTTTGAAAAAGAGCAAGTGCAAGTTATTGATGATATATTAAATTCTCATTTAGAAATGCTCTCTGATCCGTTTTTACATGAGGATGTAGAGAGGAGAATTTTTAAAGAAAAGAAACCACTTTCCCATGTGTTACGAGTAATTTTACGCGAGTATAAAAAAAGGTGTAAGAAAGGGGAGCTTCGAGAAAGAATTAAGGATATTTTAGATATTTTTCAAAGGGTGTTAAAACATGCATCTCTGTTACATGGTAAGAGTATGGACATACCGCAGGAAGCTGTTGTTTTTGTTGAAGAACTAGTTCCTTCAGATGCTTTTGAAGCTGACAAGAAAAAAATCAAAGCATTTGTTTCATTAACTGGAGGATATTCCTCTCATGCGGCTATTATTGCTCGTTCTAAGGGAATACCATACATTGTTAACATTGATGTTGAGAAGATATCCCAATTATCCCTAGAGCAAGTTATTGTTGATGGTGTTGAGGGTAAGGTGGTGATTAATCCTAGTGATAATACGTTATCAAAATATCGTATTTTGGAGGCACAACTCAAAGAAGATTTTGTTTTACCGGACAAGGAAGAAGAACCGATTAAATTTTATGGTAACATACAGAGGATAGAGGATATTGATGATATTTTCCGATATAAAGCATGTGGTGTGGGACTTTTCCGTTCTGAATATTTATTTTTAGAAAAGAAAAATTTTCCTACGGAAGAGGATCAATTTGCTATTTACTCTAGCATGGCAAAAAAGTTAAAAGGTTTGCCTTTAGTGATTCGTATTTTTGATATATGTTTGGAAAAGCAAGAGATCATGTTTTTAAAATCTTCATTTTCTAATAAATTTGCTTTAGGACAAAGGGGAGTGAGATTTCTTTTAGATAATCCTACGATTTTGAAGACTCAACTTAGGGCAATTGTTAGGTCATCATTATATGGAGACGTAAAGATTTTAATTCCGTTTGTTACAGATCTTGAAGAATTTTTTGAAGTAAAGCAAATGGTTGAAGCTGTATCTGTTGAGTTGTCAATAAAACCACCGTCAATTGGATGCATGATTGAAATTCCATCGGCTGTTTTGATGATTGATAAGATAGCGGAAGTGGCGGATTTTCTTTCTATTGGTAGCAATGATCTTATTCAGTATACTATGGCTGCTGAAAGAGGTGATGCTCGCATGGATAAATTTTTTCATAAGTTACATCCTGCAATTTTGCGTATTATTAATATGGTTTTACTAGAGGCTAAAAAGCAAAAGAAACTGTTATTCATATGTGGAGAGATTGTTACTGAAGAAAAACATCTTCCTTGTCTGATTGATTTAGGAGTGGAGGCCATATCAATAGCTCCGTGTCACATTTTACGATTGCGTAAATATTTACATGACAATGTAGCGTTAGTTAAAAAATAGCTACTGTTTTTTGATTGTGCCATCTAATTCGATGGCTGTGAAACGCATTAAAGTATCATAGTGAGATTGTGGTTTAGTAAGTTCCTGTGGTGTTGAATCCAAATCAAAAGGTATGGTTTCTAGTTCAATTGGTGGGGGCACATTACTTGGTTGAGCTGGTTGTAGGGAGCTTATATTTTCAAAAGGGATTTGTTCTGCTAAAGATTTTGACAAATCTTTGTGAACAGGGTTTTCCAAAACAGAGTTTTCTAAAACAGGGTTTTCCAAAACTGGTTTTGGCAAAACTGGTTTTGGCAAAACAGGTTTTGGCAAAACAGGTTTTGCAGAAGATGATGCATCTGCGGAGGGGGCAAAGATTATTTTACTATTTGACAATCTTTTTTCAAGTTCTAACAATTTTTTTGCGATTGTTTTTGTAGAGATACGTTGATTGCTTTGTATAATTTTTATTAAGATCATTTCCAAAACTATGCGTTTAAAAGGGCTTTTTTGCAAGTTTTGCAAAAGAGAGAGTAATAAATCTAATACATACAGGATTTGTTCCTCATCGTAATAAGAAGAAGAGGCATGATATTTTTCTAAAAGAGAATCGGAGAGATAAGAGGGTGAGATATTTTTTTTGATAAGCAATATATTACGATAATGTTCTACTAATTCTTCGGTGAAATGAGAGAAATCCTTACCGCTTTGAAATATTTTTTCCGTTAATGTGAAAGAGTAGAGTGTATTTTGTTCTTTTACAGCATTATCTAGTTCGAAAAAGAAATTCTGGGGGATTAAGCCTATGATTTCATGGACTGTATCTATGGTTATTGTTTCATTTTCCTTATAGCAAATAATTTGATCTAAGATAGATTCTGCATCGCGCAAACTGCCCTCACAAAGATGAGCAATGAGGTAAAGAGCTTCTTTTTGTACTTCTCTATTTAAATCTATAGATATTTTAGTTAATTTCTCGATGATCATATCAATATTAATACGAGTGAGATCAAAGCGTTGGCAACGGCTGACTATTGTGGAGGGGACTTTGTGTAGTTCTGTTGTGGCGAATATAAATTTTATGCTAGACGGTGGTTCTTCTAATGTTTTTAAAAGGGCATTAAATGCTTCTTTTGTGAGCATATGTACTTCATCGATGATATATATACGATATTTACCATGAGTAGGTACGTAGTGAGTAGTTTCATTTATTTGTCTTATATCATCGATGCCGCGATTAGAAGCTCCATCTATTTCTATTACATCTAAAGAGCGACATGAACTAATTTCTATGCAAGACGCGCAACTGTTACACGGTTCGATATTTTCAGTTAGATTGTTACAATTTAATGTTTTAGCAAATAGGCGAGCCAATGTAGTTTTGCCTATTCCTCGTGCACCGGAAAATATATAAGCATTGGCAATTCTATTTTGTTTTATACTATTTTTTAATGTGCGCACAATAACTTCTTGACCGACAACTTCTTGGAAAGTTTGCGGTCTATATTTACGTGCGATAATCTGGTATTTTGCTGTCATAAGTCTGTATCTTTAATACAATCTTACAATAAATTATGTTTTTATAATATCTGGAATTTTTTACAATAACTAATAGGGACTAATTCTACATGAATTTTATGTTCTTAATGCGGTATCTGATGAGGAGAGTAGTTTGAAACTTTTCATAGGAGACTTGAAGTATCGCCTGCTTGTTGGTTTTATTTGTTGGATAGCTTTAGCCTGTTTTTTACATTTTCGTGAAGTAAGAATAGAGATGTTACAAATAAATTCTACGGCCAACAAATTTATTGTTGCTCAAGTAGATTTTGAATTTCCTGATGAAGAGGCGACAATAATTTTAAAGCAAGATCTTTTGCGTGACATTGGTAGTATTTATCAAATAGATGAAAGAGAAGTCAGGCATTGTCGTTTTGATTTCGAAAACATTTTATTAAAAAGTTCAGAGTTTGACAAACTTGCAAGTTCATATCAACAGGTATATGAAGCTGCAGATGCTGTGGAAAATATACTCATACAACTACGTTTTACGGACAATAAAACTCTGCAAAAGATGAAGGAATTTAATTTACCGGTTGATCGTTATTTAGTATTTAATCCATCGAAAAGTGGGCTTTTACCTTCTCGTTATTGGGGTAGTCAAAAGAATTTTTCTTTGAAAAAAGAGTTAAAGGATAAATTTGGTGTAAATGCTAATGATAATGTTATTAATTTAGTGACGCAGTTTTTTCAAAACAAAGATTGGTTGTTAATACATGATACTTCTGCTGAGGTTCATTTTAAAGGGTTATTAGATAAGCATATTCCTCAGAAGTTTACTAAAGTGAAGGCTGGTTCTAGAATCATAGGGCAAGGAGAACCTGTAACATCGAAACATGTGGCTATGCTGCAAGCCATGAAGCAATCATTAAATGAGACGCGTAATTTGCTTGCACCTTGGATTATTTTAGGAGATTTATTTTTAGCGTTTATATTTGTTGGATTAGCGATATTATTTTTTCATCTTGACTACGAAGATATTTTAAAGTCTTTACAAAAGTTATCCCTAATTGTGTGCATTGTGATATTAACTTTAATTTTTGCGAAAGTTATAGAATATGTTTTACTTAGTGATGCTATTATGGGAGAGGTGATTCGTTTTCCTCTTTTGGTACCTTTTGCAGCTTTTCTTTTAACGATTTTGATAAATCATCGAGTAGCTCTGTACATTTCCGCATTTTTATCAGTTATATTGTCTGTGATTTTAGCGGTAGATCATAGTCGTTTTCTTGTTATTAATTTAATTACAGCTGTTGTTGTTATAGTGTCGCTTAGGTCCTTAAAGAAGAGGATGGATGTCTTCACGATATGTGGTAAATGTTGGCTAGGATCTATACCTGTGATTTTTTCGTTTAATCTTTTAAACAACAATTTGTGGAGTACATTTTTAGTTACTGATATTAGTGGATCATTATTATTTTGTTTTATTACGGCGGTATTAGTTGTTGGTATTTTACCCATTTTAGAGTCGATATTCAAAGTAATGACCGATATTACTCTTATGGAATATATGGATCCTAACAATGAATTATTGAAGAGGCTATCTTTAGAAGCACCGGGGACATATCAACATTCAATAGCTTTAGGCAACATTGCAGAAATTGCTGCTAATATAATTGGGGCGAATGGTCTTTTTTGTCGTGTTGCAGCGCTATATCATGATTTGGGTAAACTGAACAATGCGCATTATTTTACTGAGAATCAACAGAGCAATGTGAACATACATCAACTTTTAACTCCTAGTGAATCAGCGCAAGTGATTATTTCTCATGTTAAAGACGGTGAAGCTGTGGCTAGAAAGTATAAATTACCGCAAAGTTTTATTGATGTGATTAATGAACATCATGGAACAACTCTTGTGTACTATTTTTATCGTAAAGCACTAGAGGCAAAAAAAGATTCTACGTTAGTTGATGAAAAGGCATTTCGTTATCCTGGTCCCAAACCTCGTAGTAAGGAAGCAGCTATTATTATGCTTACTGATTCTGTGGAGGCGGCATCAAGGTCTATTGAAGAGACGTCAGAACAAGCTTTAGATGAGCTTGTGGATAAAATTGTTAAGGATAAAATTGATGATGGCCAATTTGACGAATGTGGTCTTACTTTTGAAGAGCTCAGTATTTTGAAAAAATCTATGGTTAAAGCACTAATTTCCACAAGGCATGTAAGGGTAAAATATCCGGAAAAAGAACATGCGCACAGCTAGATTTTTACAAGTATATTTTTTAATATTTTATTTATCAGTTTTTTTGGCAGTAATTTGGTAAAGAAGATAGCTACTTGATATTTCCAATCAAAAAGCTTTAAAATTTTGCCCTGGTGGATTTGCTTGATTATAATTTTTGCTGCTTTTTGTACAGGCATGGAAAAGATAGAATGTTTTGCTTTTCTAGAGCCACCCGCAGCTCTTCTGCCGAAATCTGTGATCACCATACCGGGGCAGGAGGCTAATACTTTTATTCCAAATGGTGCAGTTTCATAATAGCAACTTTGAGATAAGTGTTTGACAAAAGCTTTTGAGGCTGCATAAGTAGCGAAATAGGGAAATGGTAAGAAGGCAGCTGCTGAAGATATATTTAATATTGTGCCCTGTTTTTTAGATTTTTTCATAGTTTTGATAGCTTCGATAGTTATTTCGGCAAGGGCCATGACATTTAAATTTAATATATGCATTTGATCTTGTGTAGATATATCTGTGACCATTCCATAAAGACCGCTTCCTGCATTGTTGATAATAAGATCGGGAGAATGGTTTTGAATGAATTTGATAATTTTTTGTCTTTCGTTAGTGTTTGCAAGGTCAGCTATGATTATTGTGACATTACAAGATAATGTTTTTTGTAGGTTTTTGAGTTGTTCTTCATTTCTAGCAACTAAAATGAGTTCTTCATATTGTGTTGAGAGTATTTTTGCTAATTCTCGCCCTATGCCGGAGCTGGCACCGGTAATAAGTGCTTTCATAACATTGCTTTGAGAGTATTTTTTAGTATTTTTAATTTATTTTGACATATTGTAATACCTTCATCTATTGTGGTAAAATTTTTTTCCACGGTATTCAAATATATTTTCATTTTTGGTTCTGTTCCTGAGGGGCGAATAATAATTTTACTCATATCGGAGAGATTGAATATTAGCATATCTGTTTTGGGGAGAGAGGTATTTTGTGTTTTATAATCTTCTATTGAAGTTATAGCTATGTTGGCGATAGTTTTTGGTGGCGTTGTTCTTAATGTTTGCATGATACTATTCATTTTATCGTAGCCCTCTTTGGTATCATCAAATTTTAATGAGAGTAAATCCTCTTGGTATAAACCATATTTTTTATATATCTCATGTAAAATATCTAAGAGGTTTTTATTTTCTTTTTTGGCTATTTCAGCATAGGAGGATAAAAAGCAAGCGGCACTTATACTATCTTTATCTCTTACAAAATCCTCTACAAGATATCCATAAGATTCTTCTGCTCCTAATAAGAATTGATAGGATTTATCCTGTTGCCATTTTTCCATTAGTTCGGCGATATACTTAAAGCCGGTGAGTACATTGAAACAAGCGATGTTATTTTGTTTTGCCATTTCTTTTAATAGTTCTGTAGTGACAATGCTTTTTATAATGGCATCATTTTTTTTTCTTGTGCTGTATTGAAGGATATAATTAAAAAGAAGACAGGCTATTTGATTACCGTTGAATATATATTGTTTTTCATCATGTTGTATTGCTATAGCTATTCTATCGGCGTCTGGATCGGTAGCAATAAGTAGATCTGCTTTTTTTTCTTGTAATAATTTTAATCCTAATTGTAGTGCTTGAGGATCTTCTGGATTGGGTATGGGAGCATTGGGAAAATTTCCATCAGTTGTTTTTTGTTCTTCTACGAAAAATATTTCTGAAAAGCCCCAATTATTTAATGCTTTTGGTATCATAGTGATACCGGTGCCATGAAGATTGGTATATACTATTTTTAATTCTTTTTGTTGTTTATTAGTTTTTAAAGTTTCTAATGATTTTAGATAGGCGTTATCCATTTCTTCGTTTAAATAGATGATAAGCTTACTATTGAGCTCGCTTAATTTTATATCTTGCCAGTTTGTTATTTTTTTTACTTCTTCTATGATACCTTTATCATGGGGAGGGATAATTTGGGCGCCATCTTGCCAATATACCTTGAATCCGTTGTACTTTGGAGGATTATGTGAGGCAGTGATCATGATGGCGGCGGCACATTTTTTATATCGGCAGGTGAATGAGACAATAGGGGAGGGACGTAGTTCTTTAAAAAGGAATGTTTTGATGTTATTGCCGCTAAGTACTCTGGCTGCTTCCTTTGCGAATAAATTTGAATTATTTCTATTATCAAAACCGATGACAACGGGTTTATTTATTTTTTGTTTTATTAAGTAATTAGCAAGTCCTTGTGTCATTGCTCTTATGGTGTAGATATTAAATCTATTTATTCCAACGCCCATAAGACCTCTAGCGCCGGCTGTGCCGAATGAGAGGTTATGTAAAAAGGCCTCTTTTAATTCTTGTGGATTTTCTTTTAATAATTTTAAGATTTCTGTTTTGGTTGTTTCATCTAATGGGCCATTTAACCAGTTTAATATATTTGTTTTTATTGGTTCTTCGAAATTATTTATTTCCATAAATGCTCACGGTTAATTTTAATGTAACATAAAAGATCTTTTATGTGTTGAGCAGCACCTTGGTTAAAATTATTTTTTACAAGATGTGTAGAAAGGTATAGGATGAATCCAAGGGTTTTACGGCGCATTTGGTAACCATTGCCTTTTTTTATAGTAATAACAATAATAAAGATATGTTACGTATTGCTCATATATCGGATTTACATTTTGCGAAGGCATCTTTTTCTTTAAAGCAATTTATGTCTAAAAGATGGGTTGGCAATTTCAATACTATGTTGATTCGTAATTTTTTCTATTCGCAAAAACAGTTATTTCAATTGCCCAGGTTATTTAAGAAATTAAATGTTGATTATATCATTATTACTGGTGATTTTACCGCGACATCTCAAGTCAAAGAATTTGAATTAGCGCAAGCTTTTTTAGCGACGTTTAAGGATAATGATATTAAGATATTGTCTATTCCCGGTAATCACGATCACTATACGAAGAGTGCTTTTTTAAATAAACGTTTTTATCATTTTTTAGAAAACATGTCACCGAATCACAATTTTCCGACCAAGTCATATAAATTGAAAGAGCATGGCGTGGAGAGTTTTCCATTAGATGGTAAATGGTGGTATGTGGGTATAGATACTGCTTTAGCAACACCCATTCTTTCTTCCAGAGGATTATTTTCTGAGAAGATTGAACATGAACTAATTAATCTTTTAGCTCATATTCCTAAAGATTTTAATATTTTAGTTGTGAATCATTTTCCTTTTTTACCACATGGTAGTAAGAGGAAAATATTAGTAAGAGGTAGTAGATTGAAAGCTATTTTAGAAAATACCCCACAAGTGAAGATATATCTTCATGGACATACTCACAAACATAAGATTATTTCTTCACGTCCACTCATTTTGGATAGTGGTAGTGTAACTAGTAAAAGAAGTGGCAGCTTTAATCTAATAACTCTTACACATCATGATATAGAGGTAGATGTATATCGATGGAGAAGTAAGCAATGGCAGCTAGAGAATTCTTTTTCTTTTTAACTAAAAATTTTTATAGAACCTGTTAGCTTTTACTTTATTGGGGGCGAAGAATTCTGGTTCATGGAGAGTACGAGTTAAAGGGGATTTTGTTTTTTCTTCTTTTTTTGCTACTTTGGGAGTTTCATGTTTTCTTTTTTGTAATTTTTTTTGTTTTTTTATTTGCCAGGTACTTTTGGGTTTATTAAATTCTGGTTCTGTGGCCTGCAGTTCATAATTTTCTTCTTGTGCTCGTTCACGTCTTTCTGATCTGATTACTTTCATGCACAATCGTTTTAAATGGTGGGGTAAATTCTTCATGATTACTCCTTTCTTTAATTTTAGTTTAACAACATTAATTAATATTATTCAATTTTTTACTTTACATAATTGGCAATTAGTTGCTAAACATTGACCGTTAAATGGTTAGATTTTGAGGAACAAGTGAAAATTTTTGATAGAAAAGGGCCGATTTAAAGTTATACAGAGCGGTATGCTTATAATATGCTCTTAGCAATATGGGCTCGAGGGAAAGAATTTTATCCTAAGATTCTTTTTGAAGAATCTTAGGATAATACAAATACTGGTTATTTTAACTCTACGGTGTAAACATCAATAGGTAATGCCAGGTCTTGTCCAGTGTCTTCATTCGGTTGGCAGGTGCGGTTGTAAAATTTTTGTAATTGTGCAACGCATTCTTCTCTAGTGCATGCAGGACAAGTTTGTGTAGGTTCCGTCATATGTATATTGACATCTATTGTTCCGTGAGAATCGCCCCATTGATATTGGAATGAGCCATTCTCTTTAAGTGTAATCGTTACCGCATAGGAGGAGCCGTCTGGTATAAATAAAACACCAACTCTATTCCCCTTAAATGTGCCTTTTTGTAATGCTTTTTCATAGGATGTTAGTACATCTGTATAAAAATTATCCGTTGTTAGAGTGTTACGATCATCATATCCTGGTAGTTGTCTCCAGTCTGCTTCACTAGGTACTTTAAGCTCTGTTAAGAATTCTCTTAATAATATGGGATCATTGTGAGCTATATGGGTTGTTCTATTAACAGCATTACCATCATACGAGAATTTATCTGCTGTATGTCGTGCCAAAATGTACGCAGCTTGATTTTGACTAGTTCTTAAAGTTTCATCTAAATGCTCTGGTGTCATGGTTACATCTTTTAACATATCTCGTATCATAGTAAGAGCAGCAACAGTACAAAAATAACGAGGAGCTTCAGCTTGCCAGGATTGAGCCCCAACTATAATAGGAACTCTATTCCACGCTTCTTGAATTTGCTCACGATACGCTCCTTCCCAAGGAATGGTAAATTGATTGTGATGAGCCCCAATAATTCTGGAAGCATCTACTTGATAGCCTTTGTTTGCTGCAATAGCTGGACTAGCACTACTCGCAGCGGCTACAGCAACTGGTTGCACAACGGGTTGTTGCACAACGGGTTGTGCGGCGACTTTTGGTGCAGATACAGGAGCAGCACTACTCGCAGCGGCTGCCGCTGCAAGTGATCTAATTGGTTTTTGTTCTTTTGGTTGAGAAGCAGCATCTGATGCAACTACAGAATGAAACAGTAAAAGCAGACCAAAATTTCTTTCTTGCTCAGTTAATGCACTGCGACGATATCCTGGTTTTCTTTCTATGGCATTTACGCAGTCATCAATTGAGTTGAAAAATTGAACCCGTGCAGGTTCTACTGTTGTTATTTTTCCGCTTGTAAATTTATGTTCTCCGTGAGAATCGGCAAAACTATACAGCGTTGTTTTATCAGCTTGCAGCGTAATTGTAACACAGAAAGTCGATCCATCTACTACAAATAAAATACCGACGTCATTTACTGGGCCAAAATATCCTTCTCTTAGTGCCTTTTCATGGCATTGTATTACTTGTGTGTAATATATATGTGTATTTTCATTCACCGTAATTTTATCAACATCTGGAATGTTTGGATTATCAGCACGAGAAACTGTGACACCAGGAATCAAAGTTCGTAGTAAAGGATCGTTTTGATCTACAAAGGTTGTTCTATTTATTCTACTTTCGTATGAACTGGGAAGTGGATTACTAGCACGATGTACTAAAATTTCCGCAGCTTGATTTTGACTTTTTCTTAGAATCTCATCATAATCTGCCGTGCTATTAAGTCTATGATGCAAAAGAGCGTCTAGTGTGTTTGTTGCCATAACAGTACAAGTGTAACGTGGTGCTTCATTTTTCCATTCCGTACCATCTGGACTACCGGGTATTTTTTGCCAGTTAGTTCGCATCGTGCTACTTGGGCTCCAAGGCACAGTATATTGGTTGAAGGAGGCGGGAATACTTTTAGGTGGTGCTACTCTAGTTTGTAAAATCAATTGTACAACAGGTTGTACAACAGGTTGTGCAACCGGTTGTACGGCTTTGTCTTTGTCTTTGAGTTCTGCTCTTGGTGCAGGTGCTGTGGCGACACTGTGACTTGATGTGGCTGCAGAAGATGGCATAAGGGTTCTTTGTGCTAGGCCAACAACTGTTGCAACTACTGGTTGTTTTGGTGTGTGGTGTAATGGCACTGGGTATATTTTACAATTATCTGTAACACCTGGAAGAAGAACTAGATATTCCGATAATTCTTCTATTGCATTTGATCCTGTAAAACGTAACGTATAAGGTCCAGGGTATTGCGCATGAGCTCCGCCGTGGGAGTCGTAAACTAGATATTGATATGCTTGTTTTTTTTGGTTCCATTCTACCATGATTGCATATGCATATGTTGTGTCACCATTAACAAAAAAGAGGACTTCTCCGGCACGATATGGATTGGCTACGTTATCACCGTTGTTTATAGATGATGTTAAGGCTGTTATATTCTTTCTTAATTGCGTTAGCATGGGGTCTTTGGGGTTTAAGACACCATCTTCTAAAGTATGACTCTTTAAATTGATGATGTGGGATTGTGCTAAAATTTCACTGGGAGATATGGGTTTCTGAAATGATTCACACATTCGTCTGTAAGTACTATCACCCTCGATTAAGTTATGTCCTGCAGTAATATTGCCAGTTAAGTAAAATTCTGATATGGCATGTAGGTCACAAAATGTATCGCTATTTGCGTGAGTGTAGGCTGGGTTGACACTACTTGTGGACCACATGTGATTGTCAAAAATTCTTTCTCTTTGTTGTGTTGGTGATTCTTTTCTTAAGAGAGGAGGACTTGCTTCTGGTTGTGAATTTACAATACGTGGTGGTTGTGACGAGCTTGCAGCATCAGTTTTTGGTTGTTCATCTTCCCAGACAGCCCATGATTCATTAGGAGGATCTATGAGTTCTACTTTATGTTCTGATAAACCAGCGGTTTTACTAGGAGCGGCGGCAGACAAAGCCGTTATCGGACCGAAAGCACTGTCGAAATCAGCCCAAGCATCAGGTTGAGGGGTGACTGTTGGTACTGTTGATGCACCCAAAGCAGGTTGTGTACGGTGCGTCATAAACTCTCCTTGTTTGGAGTATTATTATATCATATTTAGAAAATAAAATCAATATATTTTTTTTTATTTAATTGATTATTAATGAATTAGTTAACATTTTTTTATATAATTAATGCGTGTGCGCGTGATAGTTCAAAACCTGGGTGGAGGAGCTTAAGTCCCGACTTTGATAGCTGACTTCTATAAATAATTAAACATCAAGCTCTTACGTCTTTTTTGGTAGGTATAAAATTTCCATGGTAGACCTAGATGTATTTTTACTATTAGGAAGGAGCATTAAATAGTTTAAAAATTCCTCTCTTGCTCCTGGGCCTCTAAAAAATATTCCATACGCACCAGGATGGCGGGCACTTGCCCCTCCTTGAGGATCGAATAGCAAGTAAATATATTCACTACCTCTGTGTTCAACTACGATGGTATATGTGGACGATTGTCCCATTTGATCGGTTAAGGTGAGAGTGCCGCCTAGGATATTTGGAGCACTGGTCATTCGTAAAACATTTGGATGATCCACAAGTCGCGTTAATTGGTCTACGTAGCTACCTAATCTTGTTCTAATATCGCTAGCTTGCGAAGCTGAGCTATCTCCATCCCTAACATAAATTGGTTGTAGATGTGTTGAAATTTTCAAAGTATTAACGGAAAAATTGATTTCACGTACACGAAACAGTGCGCATAAATCTACGTACTTGCGACTGGTGTCTATTAGAGTTTTCTGAGCATCGAAGTTTCTTGCGTAAAGACGTTCGAGGGCATCGATAGTTGCTAAACGTTCATATGATTTATGAAAAGGATCTTTTTTATCAAGAGTGTATTGATTATCTTGTGCCATTGATATTATCTGGCGTTGCCTCACGATGTTGTCGAAAAATGATGCTCTTGCAGCCGCCTGTCTAGCATCTTCAACATCTCTTGTGTGGCTAGGTTGGGGATCGATTAGGCGTTTTGGGGTACCGGGAAATTTACTTTGTCCTATTGTTGAACTGGGGGTAGGAGCTTTTAGGGGAGTTTTTGCTGTCATTGTGCTTTGAGGTATTGCGAAGGCTCGCAAGCATTGATTAAAAAAATCATCACATTTTGTCGTGGTTGCATCGCCATATGAGCGTAATGTTTGTGGAGTAGTATGTGATGGGGGAGGTGGTAAAAGAGTTGCAATTGCAGATTGAGAGGTTGTTGGGTCAGAAGTTTTCCAACAGCTTTCATCGTCGGCCCAACGCTCATCTGTAGTTGGCTCTTTGTCCCACACGGCCCAATTTGTATCACAATCTGTACCCGATGTTGCGGGCAGTGATAGTTGAGCATTTTTTGGCATTGTAGCTAGGGCAGTTGTAGTAACATTAGTAGTTGTAGTAGAGGTGGGTGCGGTCGTGCTGGGGATATCGAACTGTGCAAATGGATCGAAACTAATGCTTTTGCTGCTCATAACACTCCCTTGTTTTTAACAAAATTATACCACATCACTAAATAAATCAAAATAACAAAATTTTGTTTATATATTTTTAGAAAACAACTTTGTGTTTGCGTAGAAAATAGGCATGATGGAGAGTTAAGCTCTGTGAGTGCTTTGAAAATTAGATTCTTTCCTTATTGGTAAATATATAGGTGTCATTTCAAACAGTCCCCCACCACAATGAAGAGAAAATAGGTATTCTAAAAACCTTTCATCAGAATCAGATCCAGTAAATGTTAATGTATATGCACCTCTATGTTCTCTAGAAGCACATCCATGGGAATCATAAAATATATATGTATAGGTATTATTAGCGTTTTTCTTTATTACAAAGGAATAGGAAGATCCGGTAATAGTAAATATTGCTCCAATCTGTGAGGGATTTTGGTTGTTGGCAATTACATTAGGAAGATTCATTAATCCTTTAATATAATCTAATTTATTGCGTAATTGTGTTCTAAAATCTAAAGACTCCTTTAAAAGTAAATGTCCATCAAAAATTCTGATGTCTTGAATATCTAGTGCATTAAGAATATCTTCGTAGTTGGCAATTAATTCTCCTCGAGGTAAGTGGGGTTTCACAATATGTACGTAATGTCTATAACCCTCTTCTAGTGCATATTTTATGAAACAGTTTCCTGTTCGTAAGTATTGATCTAAAAATATTGCAGCTGAGACTGTGCAATATAAAACATTCCAAGGATCTTCTGCATGTAGATCAAATTGATTCTTTGAATATACTTCTGCTAATCCTTGTGCATAAAGCTCTTCGAAAATTTGTCTTTGTGTTTTTACTACAGGCGTAAAACTAGCGCTAGCTGTAGGTGGAGTTACAGGAGGCGTTTTGGGACTTAGGACAGCTAATGATTGCGGAGCTTTAAATGGATTGCGCTTTTTAGCTGTAGTTGTTACTGGAGGCGTTTTTGTACGCCCTGGCAGGGAAGATCCTTTTGGTGTAGAGGCAGGTATTTTTAGAGTAAGTTTTTGTGCAGGTCTAATTGGTTTTTCGTCCGGCCATATAGTTGCCCATCCTTCAGAGGATGTTTCTGTAGGTTTTGTTACTTGTGCTGGGGTAGAAAAAGTGGAGTTTGTAGTATCTAAAATTTTTGGCTGTTTAGTGTCAGGTGCATCTTCCCATTTTGCCCAATTATCTTCTGAACCAACGCTCATAACACAGGTGTTCGGAGTATTTTTGGCAATACCAGAAATTTTAGTTGAAAGCTCTTCAAAAGATGACCATACTGCTGTCCATTCTTCAGCAGAAGGTATTTTTTTGCTTGTCTTAGATAAGGTTTCAGTGGCTAGACTAGCAGTGGCTAGACTAGCAGTGGCAGAATTTACTGAAGATACCGGTTGTAGAATAGGATTTTTTTCTTTAGGTATTGTTGTAGAAGAAATATTAAATGGATCACTGTCAATTCCTGACATTATTATTTGCCTGTTTTTTATGTGATATTTTAACATAAATCACCTTAAAAATGAATATTAAAAAACATCATATTATGATTGTGCGCATGTATGTGCTTTCTTCTAAAATAAATATTTATTTTGACTGGAAAATATTTGTATTAAATAGAGGTAAAATATTCTTTTGATAGTTTTGTTTTGGGAGTGTTTTTGAGTTTTGCCGCCCATTTTATGGCCTCTTTTAAAGAACAAGAGAAATTTTCTTGTAAAAGTGTAATTAATTCTGGTGTGGAGATATTTTGCTCTTCTAGTTTTTTGCCGCCCTCTAACAAGAGCACAATTTCTCCTTTTATTTCTCTATTTTCAAAATGTTTTAGTAGATCTTGGCCAGTACCTCTTCGACATTCTTCATGTATTTTCGTCATTTCGCGACATAAGCTTACTTTAAACTCCATGCTGTCTAATAATTTTAATGTTTTTATTAACCTATGCGGTACTTCAAAAAATATCGTAGTACCGTCAAAGAGTGCGGCTTTTCTTAACATAGCAATTTGTTCTTTTTCTGTTTTTGGGAAAAAACCAAAAAATTGGAAAAAATTATTTTCCATGCCGGACAAAACTAGGGCATTTACGATGCTACAAGGACCGGGTATCGAGGTAAATGCAATGTTTTCTTCTATACATCTTTTTATAAGATTTTTTCCTGGGTCACATATTAAGGGGGTTCCAGCATCGGATATTATAGCGATATTTTTTTCTGTTTTCAAATCATCTAATATTTTTTCTTCTTCTTTATATTCATTGAACTTGTGGAAGCTAAATAGTGGTTTTTTTATATTGTATTTCTCAAATAATATGATGCTTTTTCTCGTGTCTTCACATAGAGTGTAATCACAAAAATTTAAAATCTTTACTGCACGATAGGTAAGATCCTCAAGATTACCGATGGGGGTTGCTATGAGATATAACATAAAGGTGGCACTCAGATTTGAACTGAGGATGGGAGTTTTGCAGACTCCTGCCTTACCACTTGGCTATGCCACCGCAAGTAAAATATACTTAAGATTATATTCACCTTATGATTTTTTTACATGCTTTATTTATGGTTATAGCATGATGTTATTTTAGCTCTAAAAAAGTTTTAAAAAAAGGATTTTTAACCATTTTCATCGTATCGGGGGTCGTAGCCTGGTAATGCGTGCATTGTCATATGTTTAGAGGGTTTTCTTGGTAATAGTGGTGGCTTAGCAGGATCAGTCGTTGATGGATTATCTTCTTCATCTTCAGAATGATCATCCCCTAGTGAAGAATGTGATGTTTCAAGAAGAGAAGCACACATTGAGGTATTAGTATTTGGTGGTGTGTCAGAATGCATTAGATTTCCTGCAGAGCTACATTTTGGAATGGGGAAAAGATGGCCTGTGCTGCATTCACGAGGAGATCCGGAACCATTGCTTGCACTAGACATACTTCTACGTCTTAGTGAAGGAGGAGGCCTATAACCGCTTGAATGTGACTGAGGAATGTATAATGTTGTAGCAGATAAACGGGTCGTGTCCCCAAGTCCACTAGAAACGGCGAGATAATCTACTAGTTGCTCGTAACTATCAGCTCCTTGGAAGGTAATCATGTAGGCCGGATCGTATTGATGTCGAACATTACCATGAGAATCGAATAACTGATAGGTGAAGTTTTCACCTTCGCGTGTTACCAAAAGTCCGTAAGAATAACCCCCAGCAGTAAGACAGCAGCCTATCGTACTTGGACTGATATTAGGTATTTCTGCACTTGAACGAGTTAAATAGCCTTGTAACGCCCCGAGATATTGCTCTATTCTATTGCGCATTGGCGTATCAGTATTGTTTAGTGTTTGTGATAATGCACCATCTTGATGATATTCTAACTCTGTTAAGTGGTTAGTGTTCAAGAGTTTTACAACAGTTACGGCATCTTGGTTGTCACCATGAATCATTACACAGTTTTGGATTCCCTGTGTTAATATTCTATCTAGATTGCCACGACCGTTCATCATTTCTTCTACAAATGTTACAGCGTTTACTGTACATGAATGATCACCTTGGCCATTAAATTGAAATTGATTGCTTGTTGCTAATGTAACCATGTGCTGGTCTAAAAAATGTTGAAAAAGTTGTTGCCTGCGAGATGGTGCTTGATGATTAGATGCTGATGCACTATCGGATGCTGGGGCCTCGTTATTCGCCGCAGGTTGTTTTGGCGAAGAAGAGGGTTTAGATGCGGAATTATTGCTGCTACCTTGAGGACGATTAAAGTAATGATTATCACAAAGATACTTGGCAATAATCCCACCAGTTTCATTAAGTATGCGTGAGGCTGCAGACATAAATTGACTATCCAGCATAGTGCCTAGTCGATCAGGTTCGTTATTATAAGAGGCTTTGTCATTCTTTAAGTCCACTGTAAGTTCATGAAGATCAGCAAGATTTATGTTAGCGGTCTGAGCTACCCCATTTAATACGCTATTAAATTTGTTAGTAAATCCATTGACTCGAAGAAAATCATTCCAGTCTTTTTGCGTGTTAAAGTGAATCAACGCGCCATTTTTTTTATAAAAAGTAACTTCCCAAAGCCTACCATCACTACCTCTAATGTGGTTTATGGGCATAACTTCGTTCACCCTGCGTTGTTCTACTGACAATTCTACTTCTGGTATACGTTGTTCTACTTCAAATGCTACACGATGAGCCATAAGTTACTCTTTTTGTTTTTATAATGAATAATTATATCATGATTTAAATAATTTTTCTACAGTTAATTTGTGCTAGATTATAATTCGTTGATGTTTGTTTAATTAGAGCAAATGATTGGTAATTATGGTGTTATAAGTTGTTGCTGACGAGTTGCTTGGGAAAAGTCGTTGCTGGTATAAATAGAAAACCACATATACTAAAAAGAAATAAGGAATAAATAATGTTAAATATTACAGAAAATGTTGCCAAAATACTCGGAGTAAATATCAATATCAAAGGTTTTGAGGTCTCAAGTAAAAAGGTACAAAAAAATTATGTTTTCTTCGCACTAAAAGGAAAAAAAGTAGATGGCCATGATTTTTTAAAAGAAGCAAAAATGAACGGCGCAACGGTCGCTGTCGTAAGTAAAGATTATAAAGGAGAAAATTTTGGATTAATATTAGTCTTCGTAGATGATGTCTTTTTGACATTAAAATCTTTAGGAAAAATGTGCGCAGAAAATAAAAAAAATATCATCGGTATAACAGGTTCTGTTGGTAAAACCTCCACAAAAGAATTTTTGGCTCAAATCTTGGCAAAGAAATATAAAATTGGAAAAACAAAAGAAAGCTATAACGGACAAATAGGACTGCCTGTGTCTATCTTAAATATGCAGGGAAATGAAGATCTTTGGATTCTCGAAATGGGTATCAGCGAACCTAATGAAATGGACCAATTGCTTGATGTCGTTACCTTAGATGTTGCAGTAATTACCAAAATTATCATGTGCCATGTGGCAAATTTTAAAGGGGGAATGAAAGATATAATAGAAGAAAAATTGAAAATATTAAGGGATGTAAAAAAAGCAATTGTTCATATGGATTTACAAAAAGAAGTGAAAAATTTTAAGAAGGAAATTGTCTATTATTCCATGAATGATAGTAGAGCAGATTTTTTCTTAAAAGTAGAAGATAACTATGGCGTTATTTTTGAAAAAGGGAAAAAAATAATAAAACTTCCTATAAATATTAGAGAAAAACATTTTTGGGAAAATATACTCGCAGCTATCGCTACAGCAAGATTTTTTGGATTTTCTTACGAAGAAATTAAAACTGAAAACCTTCTCTTGCCCAAAATGCGCTGTGAGAAAATAGAAAAAAAAGACGTTATCTTCATTAATGATACCTATAATGCCAATCCAACATCGATGAAAGCCGCATTGGATGATTTGGCAACATATAAGCAAAAGAAAATTGCAGTTTTAGGGCCAATGAAAGAACTTGGACAATTTGCTAAACAAGAACATACAAAAGTTTTAAAGCATGCTCTTAGTGTTGCCGATCAAATCTTAGTGGTTGGAGATGAATATAAAGTAGATGAAAACTTTCAAAAAAAAGAAAAAGTATTTTTCTTTGAGAATTTGGAAACATTAACAAAAGAATTAGAAAAAATATTAACTCCAAATAGCGTCGTTCTATTGAAAGGATCGAGAAGTGTCGGAGTTGAAAAAATTTTTGAGCTTTTAAATTTTTAACCGTTGGTATTATTATTCAATTTACCACGTTAATAATTTTATGTTGCTCATCCTAATAAGTTGGCTCGAGTCATTGAATATAAAATGTTTTCACGTATTTCAATATTCTTCTACAAGAATGATGTTAGCGGCATTAACAACACTTTTACTTACCATTTTCTTGGGTCCTCTTTTCATAAGAAAACTTTATGCTTTGAAAATAGGACAACCTATACGTACAAAGGAAGAATGCCCTTTTTTAGCAGAATTGCATTCAAAGAAAAAAAATACTCCAACGATGGGAGGAATATTAATACTGTTGTCGTTAACAATTGCCCTTTTCTTGTGGATGGATCTCAAAAACATGTTCACTTGGATACTTTTGTTTACTATGCTTTTTTTAGGCTTAATCGGCGTTTATGATGATTACCTTAAATTGAAATTAAAAACTTCGGATGGCATGAGGGCTAAATGGAAATTCTTTATGCAAATATTGTGCGCTTCTTGTGTTGGGATTTATCTATTGGTACCCGCTGTTACCACATGGATTGGGAAAACCAAAGTTGTACCTCCGGTAGCAAAAGAATTTTCCATGACAAAAATGAATAAACATCCTCCTATCACTTTAAGCTGTAAGGAATATGTTAAACGTTTCTATGTTCCCTTTTTTAAAGAACATTTATTTGTGCTCAATAGCCTCTTAGCTTTTTTCCTTGTCATTATCACCATTGTTGGCTCTTCTAATGCTGTAAATCTGGCCGATGGCTTAGATGGTCTAGCCTCAGGATGTTTAATTCTCGTTGCCCTTGTCTTGGCAATATTTGCTTTCTTGTCCAACAATATACAAATCGCTCATTACTTAAATATACTTTATATCGAAGGCAGCGGAGAAATTGCTATTTTTCTCGTTGCTTTAATCGGAGCACTCTTGGGATTTTTGTGGTATAATAGCTTCCCTGCACAAATGTTCATGGGTGATGTTGGCTCTTTAGCACTAGGTGGTATCATAGGAGTTGTAAGCGTGCTTTTATCAAGAGAAATGCTCCTCTTTATCGTCGGAGGTGTTTTTGTAGTAGAAGCACTTTCAGTGATCTTGCAGGTTATGAGCTATAAGTATAGAAATAAAAAAAGATTATTTTTATGCTCACCTCTACATCATCATTTCGAATACAAGGGATGGGCAGAAACAAAGGTCGTTATGCGCTTTTGGATAATAGGGTTAATTTTGGCAATAATAGGAATAGCATCATTAAAATTTCAGTAAGAATTAGTTTATGTGGAAAAAAGCATTAATTATTGGCCTTGGAAAAAGTGGACAGGGAGCTCTTCATTTATTAAGCTCATATAATGTTGAGATTATAGCTGTAGATAAAAATGAAAATTTATTTACGCCTCAAAAACACATCTCTTTTTTTAAGGATACTGACGATGTCGATTTGTCGGATGTGGATGTTGCAGTGTTATCTCCGGGAATACCTCTATCTCATAAAATAGTCAAAGAAGTAGAAAAAAAAGCAATCCCATTAATTAGTGAAATAGAATTAGGATTAAAATTTTGTAAAAATAAAATTGTCGGCATCACGGGCTCTAATGGTAAGACTACAACCACTCTCTTAATTGAATTTATATTAAATCAAACCAAAAGATCAGCAAAGGCTCTTGGCAACGTTGGAAGGAGTTTTTGCGAGTCTTTAAAAGAGGTAAACAAAGAAGATATCATAGTCTTAGAGCTAAGCTCATATCAGCTAGAGACCGTTTATTCAAAGAATTTAATAGCCGCAACAATTTTAAATATCACACCTGATCATATGGATCGCTACAAAACTTTAGAAGATTATGCTAAAGCAAAATGTAGAATTTTTTCCCTTTTGAAAAAAGAAGGTTTTTTATTCGTCAATAAGGATGTATATGAAAAATTTTTTAAGAATAATAAGAGAGTAAAAAATTTCGAAGATATTGCAAAAGTATGTCCAAAATTATATGTGCCCTGTAGAATTGCAAAAGAAAATCTTATCGCTGCCTTTTCTATATGTAAGGAATTAGGAGTAAAAGAAGAGGAATTCTTTTCCAAAATTAATGAATTTAAATTGCCACCGCATAGATTAGAATTTGTTGCTGAAGTAAACAAAGTGTGCTTTTATAATGACAGTAAGGCTACTAACGTAGAGGCTGTATTAAATGCCTTGGAAAAAGTAATGCCACCTGTTATCCTGATTGCAGGGGGATTGGATAAGCACCTGTCATTTGAAAAATTAAATGTAGCATGTAAGGGAAGGGTGAAGTGTGTATTTGCTATAGGACAGTGTGCAGAAAAAATAAAAACAGAAATAACAAATGTTCCAGTTTACATAGTAACCACTTTGCAAGAGGCAGTAAACAAAGCTTATAGTGAAGCTAAAATTAAAGATAATATATTACTAGCGCCAGCATGCGCTAGCTTTGATATGTTTAAAAATTATGAGCATCGTGGAGAAGAATTTAAACGATGCGTTAAAGCAATAGAGGAGAGAGTAAAATGAAAAGAAGAGATGTAATCATTATCGCTGTGCTCGTTAATGTTGGCCTTTTGGCAGTATTATTCGTAGCTGCCCTAAAGGGAGGATCATCAGAGCCAGCTGTAGCAGTAAATACAGAAAAAACAAGTATAGAACAACCAGCATCTGATGTGGTTGCTGTTGAAGAAACACAACAAAATAGCGTAGATAAAGTTGTTCATAGATTACCACAAGCAATGGAAGATGATAAAGCAATAGAGGAGAGCGGAAAAAACTATACAGAAGTTACTGTGAAAAGAGGGGATAGCTTAGAAAAAATAGCAAAAGTTCATCATACGACTGTTGCAAGAATAAAAGAGATAAATAATCTACCAGGAAATTTCTTGCGTTTAGGTCAAACATTATTAATAGATAATGGTTCAAAATTAGGAAATTCTACAGCCAAAGCAGTAGCTATAGATACAACCGAAAAAACAGTAGAAAAACAAGCTCAGTATTATGTAGTAAAAGTAGGAGATAATCCTTGGACTATTGCTATTAAACATCATATGAAATTAAATGATCTTTTAAAATTGAACCATTTAGATAATCACAAAGCAAAAAAATTAAAAGCTGGTGATAAGTTGAGAGTAAAATAATAAAAGAACTACAAGTTTTTTTATTAATGTGTGAGAGGTGGTTTTTCCCGTGAATAGATTTAGCTTACTTCTTGCTTTTGTTGCACTCGTTCTTGTCACTGTTGGTGTGATCATGGTTTTTGATACCACATCTGCAGAGGTTGTAGATAGGAGTATGAGTAGTGCTAATACCCATGGTGCTTTGATAAAACAGATATTTTATGGCGTTAGTGGCCTTGTCTTAGCATTTTTTGTTTGGTCTTTTGGTTATCAAAATATAGTACGCATAAGTCCATTTTTACTATTTTTTGTATGTTTGATGTTAATAGCTGTGTTTATACCAGGTATTGGTCATACCATAAATGGTGCTCATAGGTGGATAAGTTTTTTTGGATTTTCTTTGCAACCATCAGAAATGGCAAAGTATTTGATCCCTATCTACCTAATACATCAAGTAACATCGGCAGAAAAAGAACTGAATCTATTGGCTTTTATAAAAATTTTGTGCGTTTTATCAATCCCTCTTGGCCTTATTTTGCTAGAACCGGATAATGGCACGGTGGTCATTATCTTAGTAACTCTCGCTGTTTTGTTCTTTTTAATGAAAATAAAACTGCAGTATTGGGCCCTTCCACTGTTGATATTAGGATTAATAGGAGGAGTAGTTGCATATCAAATGCCACATGTTAGAGATAGAATTAATATATATTTTAATCCTCAAGCAGATCTTAAGGGAAAAGGACATCAACCTTATCAGGCAAAAATTGCAGCTGGCTCAGGTGGAGTTTTCGGTAAAGGACTTGGAGAGAGTGTACAAAAATTAAATTATTTACCGGAGGCAAGAAGTGATTACATCGCTGCAATATTTGCAGAAGAATTTGGTTTTTTTGGAATATTTTGTTTGATTGCTGTCTATCTTCTCATGGCATATTGGGGATTTCAGATAGCAGCAAATGCCGTAGATAGAGTTGGCTTTTATATGGCTTTTACCATGATATTTTTAGTCGTTTTTCAGGCCTTTTTAAATTTGGGAGTAGTATCGGGGCTTTTGCCAAGTAAGGGGATAACATTGCCTTTTTTTTCACAAGGAGGCAGCTCTCTATTAGTAAATATCTTAGCCTTCTCTATATTGCTTAATGTAGCAAGGATACCCAAATGGAAAAAAAATTAATAGTTTTACTTAGCGCAGGAGGCACCGGCGGACATATCATACCAGCCTGCCAACTTGCGAAGAATTTACTTAAAAGAGAAAAAGTAAAAAAGGTGGTTTTCGCCGCTAAAGGATTAAAAAATAATAGAAGTTTTCAAGATAGTTTTCCTTATAAGGAAATTGCCGCCGCCTCATTAAAAAACAAAATGCGTTTTTTTTTCGCTTTTTTAAAAGGATTTTTTCAAGGTTTATTTTTTATCTTAAAATTAAATCCGAGTGTTGTTGTTGGATTCGGTAGTTTTCACTCCTTTCCAATACTTGCAGCAGCAAAAATTTTGAATAAGAAAATTGTGCTTTTCGAGCCTAACACATCGCTTGGAAAAGTGAATAGGTTCTTCGCCCCATTGGTTAAAACAGTTGCTATACAATTTCCATTAGAAGATAAAATTAATAATGCAAAATTCATTCATCCGCTCTCTTGGCCTGAAACACCAATTCTGGATAAAAAAACAGCGAGAAAAAAATTAAATGTTAAAGAAGATGTTTTACTGGCTTTAGTCTTCGGAGGATCGCAGGGAGCAAGTTTTATCAATAGTCTTTGTTTTGAGGCTTTTAGCAAACTACTTTTGCCAATACAGGTTATTAATATCACAGGTAGCGATGAAGAAACAGCTATATGGAGTGAGAAATATAAAAAAAACAATATTACAGCAATAGTTAAAACATTTGAAAGAGGCCTAGATAATTTTTATGCAGCCGCTGATTTTGCCGTATGTAGATGTGGAGCCGCAACATCGGCAGAACTTATTTTCTTTAATATGCCCTCAATAGTTATTCCTTACCCTTATGCTACAGAAAATCATCAGGAAAAAAATGGATATTTCTTAGAAAAAGAAGTTAGGGGTAGTTTTGTGGTATTACAAAATGTGGCATATGATGTTTTTATGAATAAATTACTCCAACTTATGGAGAATTTACCAAAGTATCGTGAGAACATAATCAGGTATAAAAATAATAAGAAAAAAGAAGAGGATTTTGCGGATCTTATCATCAAAGAAGGAGAAAAAAAATGATTTATCATTTTATCGGAATCGGTGGTATTGGCATGAGCGCTCTTGCAAGACTTCTAGTACAAAAGGGAAAAAAAATAAGAGGTAGCGATGTTAAAAAAAATAACATTATTAAAAATCTAAAAAAAGAGGGAATAACAGTAAAAATAGGGCATAAAGCGGAGAATATAAAAAAAACTAGCCATGTTGTTTATAGTAGTGACGTGAGTGCAGATAATGTGGAAATAATGAGAGCAAAAGAATTGAACTTAAAGATCTCTCATCGTTTCGATCTTCTCTTTGAACTTATGAGTGATAAAAAAGCACTGCTTGTTGCAGGTACCCATGGTAAGACAACAACCACAGCCCTTCTTGCAGAAACCTTAATTGGTACAGATCCTTCATTTATGCTCGGCGGTATTTTAAACAGCGTAAAAACTAATGGCAGACTGGGAAAAGGAGAATATTTTGTAACAGAGACCGATGAAAGTGATGGTTCTTTTTTAAGAGCGAAGGGTTTTGGTGCTATTGTTACCAATATTGATTATGATCACATGAACTTTTGGAAGGAAAAAGAAAAACAAAATGATGCCTTTAAAGATTTTTGCGATCATATCTTGGACAAGGAAAAGTTGTTTTGGTGTTACGATGATGAAAATTTAAGAAAATTGAATGTTTGTGGCGTAAGTTATGGCCTTAAAGAAGGAGCACAAATAAGAGCTTTTAATTTAAGACAAAGTGGCTTTTGCATGATATTTGATGTTGCGTTTGAGGGGAAAATTTATCACGATGTGAAAATAAAATTGGTAGGAGATCATAATGTTTTAAATGCTCTAGCTGTCTTTGGCCTTTCGCTTCGTCTTGGTATAAAAGAAGAAAATATTCGAAAAACTTTTGAAGATTTTCAATCTGTAGAGAGAAGACTTTTTCAAAAAAAAGAGGAGCATCACGTGCTCTTTTTCGATGATTACGGTCATCATCCTACCGAAATAAAAAAGACTTTGAAAGGGTTAAGAGATGCTGTTGGAGAAAGAAGAATTGTGACTTTATTTCAGCCTCATCGCTATACAAGAACAAGGGATTTTTTTGAGGAGTTTTCATTTGCCTTTGATGAAGCAGATTTGCTTTTTTGTACTGATCTTTATTCTGCTTGTGAGGAGCCAATTGAGGGTATTAGTGGAAAATCATTATTTGAAAAGATAAAACAACATAAAAAGAGCGTGATTTTTGTAGAAAAAGAAAAAATAAAAGATATTTGTTCTTACTTAAGACCTCACGATGTCTTTTTATCAATAGGCGCGGGAGATGTCACTAAAATGGGAGACTCAATCATCGAGCACTTTGTAAAAGGTAAAAAAAAGAAATTGAAAATAGGTGTTTTATTCGGCGGAAAATCTAGTGAACATGAGGTCTCTTTAGTGTCGGCTCGCAATGTATATGACACTCTAGATAGAACAATTTATGATGTCGATGCATTTTACATTACAAAGCAGGGCGCATGGTTAATTGATAATACTTTTGAAATTAAAGAAAAAGAGGGCAGTGTTTTAGATAAAGAAGTACTAAAACGCCTTTTGCAGTGCGATGTATGTTTGCCAATATTACATGGTCCAAATGGAGAAGATGGCTCTGTTCAGGGTTTTTTTAGCAGTCTAAATATTGCCTATGGCGGATGTGATTATATGGCCTGTTCCATGTGTATGCATAAAGGGTGGCTCAAACATCTTGTGCACTCTTGTGGTTTAAAGACAGCAAATTTCTGCGATTTAAATATTGTTGAATGGAAAAAAAATAGAAATTTAGATTTTTGTAGAGTTAAATTTCCGGTGTATGTCAAGCCATGTAGACTTGGTTCTAGCATAGGAATTAAAAAAGCAGAAAATATAAAAGAATTAGAGAGCGCAATTGATTATGCTTTTTTACATGATAACGATATTGTCATAGAAGAAGAAGTGTATGGTAGACAAATAGAATTTGCAGTTTTGGGACATGATTATGTTGAGGTGGCTATTGGCGGTGAAATTTTAACCCACGGTGGTTTTTATAGTTATGAGAAAAAATATGGCCCTGATCCGATGAAGACACAAGTTCCTGCCATTTTGAGTAAAGAAAAAATGGAAGAAGGAATGTCCTTGGCAAAAAAAATTTATAAGCTTGCCTGTTGTTCCGGCTTTGCAAGAGTTGATTTTTTCTTAAGTGAAGATCAAACCTATTATTTGAATGAGATTAATCCAATACCTGGTTTTACCTCTATTAGTCTATATCCTAAGATGTGGGAAGCTTCTTCTTTAAGTGGAAAAGAACTTTTGGATAAGATAATTATTTCTGCCTTGTATAAGCATAAGAAGAGTTTAAAATAATGATGAAATTGTCACTTTCACGTGCTCTTATTTGGATTTTTACTTCAGTTTTAGTGATTTCTGGACCTTGTTATTTAGGATTTTTTGCTCATAAGTGGGTGTGTGAAAAACGTTCTTATGAAGATAAATATAATATTGTAGAAATAATGCAGCCAACAGGTGAAAATAATAGGCTTTCGTGTGATTACCTAGCGCAGCTTTTATCACTTTCATATGATAAACCCGTAAATCTTTTTCATTTTGATGTGGTAAAAGCACAAAGGGCACTTTTAAAAAGTCCTTTTATTAAAGAGGGAAAAGTAAAAAAGGTAGGACCAAAATCTATATATGTGGATTATGTTTTAAGAACTCCTATGGCTATATTGAATAACTGGGAAAATGCTGCTATTGATGATGAGGGATTTATTTTTCCAATTAATCCTGTATTTGCCAACGAAGGGCTTTTACAAATTAGTTTTAGCGATTTACAAGGGTTAACTTGGGGAGATTCTGTTAAGACGAAAGAAGAATTTATTTTGGCAACGAAACTTTTTGAATTGTTAAATACCGAGCAGTTTTCAAAAGTTTTTAAATTAGTAAAACTTGATCTTTCAAGGGCTTTTTTGAAAAGCTATGGTAAAAGGGAAATTGTTGCCATATGTGAAGATGTAATTTTACTAAATGGTAAAACTTTCGTTTTCCCAAAGATTTTGCGGCTCGACCCTCAAATTTATGAAAAGCAACTTTTTAACTTTTTAACTCTTCTTGATACTATGGACAAAGATTATGTAAAGCAATTGGAAAAAAATAATAAAACTTTTTCTACTGATGTGGTGAATTTTGCGCCTCGCGAGGTTGATCTAAGGATAGATAAATTGGCCTTTATAGATGAAAATAATTAATGATTTGCCTTAAATTTTCGACGATATGGTGGGCATCTTCTGGTTCGTTCGCTGCCATTTCTGCGACATCCTCTAGTTGATGGTTCAGATGTTTTATTTGTAGATTATTAAGTTTCGGAAGATGATCGATAATAGGATCGATAAATGATTCTACTTCTTTTGAATCTATAGGGGTTCTAGCACCTGGAGGAGTGATGCACAACATGTATTCTATTTGCATGACTGTTTTTATAACAGAACATCGGCTATTTAATTTTTTTTCTAAGATTGTTGAAATTTCTGCTTGTAGATGATCTAAATCTAGTCCTGAGTATTGATGTTGATTTTTTAAACTACTCAACATTTCTATGAGTTCATTTTCTTCCTGAGGACTTAATATATTTTGTGAAGAGGCATGACCTATGACCATAAAGATAGTGAGCTGATGAGATATTTCACTAAGTTTTGATAGATTTTCCATATTTTGCGAATCAGCGAGAAAAGAAAGAAATTCTTTAGCATAAGATGTTAATAGTCTATCGCTTACTGGTTTTTGAATATAGGTTGGTATTGTTGGATACAGGGGGATGGAGCTGTCATTTGCATTTATTGTCATATAACTTTTAAGTACGTGGAGAATTTATTAAAATCCCCACAGTCCATTACATTTATTATTATATAATATTTTTTTTAAAAATAAACAATTTTTTTATAGCTCTCTTAGGTGGTTGACATGTAACGATTTGCGCTTGAATATTAATTATAATATGAAATATTTTAGTATAATTTAAACTAATGTGTGCCTATAATAAACAATGAAATTTTGAGGAGTAATTAAAATGAGCGGTACAACTAGTTTAGATGTGTCATCAAGTTCTAGTAGTTCACACCTTGATTGGACGCAGCGTCCCAAAAATGTGCAGGAAGCAATTGACGAGACGTTTGAAAAAATATCGAGCTTCACCGATGGTAACTGGCTTTATAATGGAAGTGATGAGTACATGTTGTGTGAAGTACAAGAACATGAGTTAATGAAAAAAATTATTCAATTAGCTCCTAAAGAACAAAGAGAATTTTATGCTTTAGATATCGGAAGTGGCAATTTTCAGTGGTCATCGGCTCTTGCTAATTTCCTGGCGCGACAAACCGATCTTCCAAAAGATATAAGAGTAAATATTATTGGAGTGAGAGGAGAACAATATTTTGGTGAAAAAGTATATGAAGTACATCAATGTCGTGTGTATGATATTGGCGCTTTTAAAATCGAAGAACTTTTTAGAGAATTTAAAAAAGCGGGATTGGATTTAGAAAATAAGGTTGATCTTATGATATCAAGGTGGACCTTTCGGCACCTTGTGGATCCTGTAGGAACGTTTGCTCAAGCATATAATTTATTAAGGCCAAATGGATTCTTTTTGTTAGATGGCTTTTGCTTTTTGCGTAATTTTCGATCATTATTCAGCGTAGGTAATCATGATATGACGTGGCTTTTATCGGAAACTAATGCTCCTTTTTTGGAGAATGTTTACAATGGTTGTCGCTCTTTAAATCATTTCGTATTAAGACGCCCTGATGGTCTTCCTATACAGTTAAGGATGAAGTATAAAGATGTTGAAACCACTGGAGATAATTGCCAGATAGAGTCAAGAAGAGTAGTACGGTTCCAAACAGAGGAGAGAGAAAAAGAGATAGTTGAAGACATAGGGATACCAGTAGATTTCCCAGAGAAAATGATAGAATATAAACATGAGTTTTTGTTTGGCAGTAAAAAGCTTTATCAGTGGTTTAAACAAAATGATGTGCTTGGCTCTCCATCTATAGGATGGTATCCTCTCGAGGAAAAAGATGGTTCTATTCCAACTTCATCTCCTTTGCATAAGGCAGTGATGTCTAAAGATTTGCGTGAAGTAGAAAAGTGTTTGAAAGATGGTGCGAATGTTAATGAAGTAGATGAAATGGGCGATACACCACTACATATTGCTGTTCGTAATTTACGAGAAAAGAGGCAGGATGCTCAAGGGTGCCTAGTGATGTCTGAAGAAGCGCTAGCATTATGTAGGCTCCTTTTGAAAAACGGAGCAAATCCCTCTCTTTTTAATGTGGCACACCATACTGCTTTGCATGAGGCTGTACGAACTGATGATGAAGGTGTGTGTTTGCAATTGTTATTAGATGCTAAGGCGAATGTTAATGCTCATGTTTCTCATTACTACAAACCTCTTGGTATGGCTGTAGATGCTAAAAATATCAAGGCAATAGAAATTTTAATCAAAGCTGGTGCAGTAATTGCTGATTATGATTTTAAACAATTACATGATCCTGCCTTTGCATCTCTTCGTGGTATCTTGGAAAAATGTGTAGCTGATGGCGGAATATGGGGTCCCACTACCTATCACTACGTAGAAAAATAACGCTTGTTATTTTTTTTAGCATTAAATGGTTGGTTTTTAACTAATTTGCAGCGCTTTGCAAAATAGTCTTGACTTTTCCGCAAACCTCTGCGGAATAGTCATTATGGAAAGTGCACAAAAAAGTTGGTTTTATCAGATTTTACAAAAAATGGTGCTTTTGGCAGGCCCGCGTCAAGGTGGAAAAACAACATTAGCTAAAACTATTGCTAAAGAATTTCAGTCATCTGTTTATTTAAACTACGATAATTTAGAGGATAGAAAAATCATACTTGAAGAAAGTTGGCTGCCTTCTGATAAAAATCTGCACATGATGATATTGGATTAAATGGTTTTTTCGCAATAAATTGTGAACAGATGCGCTTGAGGAAGATTAAAATACAACATGATGTGTCAAAATTAAATGGGCATTGACAAGAGAGCATTTTTTGAAAAAAAACAACACTTGAGTTAAGTTTTGTCCTTTTCAATTTGAGCTAAAGTCTCTTCTAGTTCTTTACAAAGGCGTTTGAATTTTTGAACAACAAATTTAGGTAGTTCTGGATCTGCAAGGTCAATGTTCACAGTTTTCATTAGATCTAGTGAAAATTGACTGTTTCCTGCCTTGAGAAAATTTTGATAAGATTCAACTGTGTGTGTATCCCCTTGAAGAATTCTCTCCGAAAGGACCATGGCAACCATTTGGCCTATTCCATATGTACAGAGATAAAAGTTTAAATAGAAATGTTCAATCGATGCCCACATATATTGCGAGCACTCATCTATTGCGGCATCAGGTCCATAGTAGAATTTTAAAAGCTCCAAATATTTTTGATTGAGCAGTTCTGGTGTAATTTCTACTCCATTTGCAACGTTTTCATACATGAATAGTTCCAATTCGGATAATAAGGTCATTAGGAAAAAAGACTCTGTTATGTGTTCGATCTCTTTTTGCAAATATAATACCTTTAGGTGTAAATCTCCGCGCTGCTCAGCATCTCCAATCAATCGTGCAGCTAATAATTCTTGGTTCGTTAATGAAGGTATTTCCTGGATTATGGCTGAACATGTGCAAGCATGAAATGGCTGGCTTTTGCAAGTATAGAGGTGGTGCATAGCGTGACCTGCTTCGTGCGCAAGTGTTGATATGGATTCATAGTCTCCTGTGAAATTCATCAGTATCAACGGATGGCCGTCGTAACTTTCTATGGCATAAGCACCATGAATTTTTCTCATATTGGGATAGGGATCTACCCAGTGTTCTTGCATAAGTCCTTTGCGAAGTGTTTCTTCATATTCCTTGCCCAAAGGTTTTACGGCACTCAAGCAAAGTTCCATCGCTTCTCTATACGAATAAGTAGTACTTTTTTGGGGAAGTAGTAGTAAATTGAGATCGTACATGTGCACTCCGTCATCTAGTTGAAGAGCTTTTCTTTTGAAAGAAACAAAGTCATGAAGTGCGCAAATATTTTCTCTAACAGATTTTATATAGTCTTTAAAAACCTCCACAGTAACATCTAAAGAGGCCTCTAACCAACTGTCATATTTGTTTGCTTTTGATATATCCAATTGAAGATGCACAAACTCAGAAAGCATTGCAGTAAACTCGACTATATGCCAATGCATATTACTTGAAGATGTGTAGTAGGTATTTCTTCTTAAAATAGGATCTGGGTTACTCATTAATGATAAATATGTACTTTTGCTTGCCTCATGTTCATGACCATCCTTGTCTCTGACGATAGAGCACGGTAAATTCACAAGTTTAGATTTAAAATCACTATGTAGCATGTAACAGCGACTAACTGCTTTTGCGATCATGGCTTCGTCTTTTGGTGCGGGCATGTGGTTTTTGTTGACAAGCATTTTTTGAAGAAAATGAGAGTAGAAGGATAATCCGTTCTCTTCGATCCATTGCTCTAAATTTTCTTCGGGAATGGACATAGAAATTTTGTCCTCAACCCAAGATAACTCTTTTTCAATCTCCTCCGATTTAGCAATGTATTCTTTAAATAAACTCTCTATCTCTTCGTTTCCTCTATCTTCATCATGCCGAGCCGTAATCCATCTTGATATTTTACGAATAGCTCTGATACTATTAAAATAGAGATCTGCAAGTTCCAAGATCTCCTTTGGTGATAATTTTTCTTTTTCTTTTAATGCCGATCCAAGTTTTGAATAATCTGTTTTTTGATGCTCTTTTAGAGCATCTTTCCACTCCTCTTTAGATTTGTAAAGGTCAACATCCCATTGATCTTCTAAAGCTCTTTGATAGCGAAAAACACCATCCTCTTGACTAAAGTCTTTGTCGTCTATTAGCGAAGGTCTAGTGTGTCTGTAAATCACTTTCTCGTGGTGAGAGACATCCTCCACTTGGCTAAGGGCTTTTCTGTCTGAAGATTTTTTTGCTAGTCTTTTGGTCAGGCTTTCTTCAATCCGAGCTTTAGTCTCTTTCATCTCCTTTGTCAATGACAGCAACTCTTCATTTGGACCTAATTGTAACTGCTTTTCTACCAAAAGCATTACATTTTGCAGTATGTCTAATGTAGATTTGTCCACTCGATCTTCTAAAGTCTCCTCAGAGCAATGAACACCATCCTCTTGGTCAAGGTGTATTAATGAGGTTCCACTAGCGAGAGTTTCGATTTGTTGCGTTAAGAACTTCAGCTTTTCGTCTGCATCATTTCCATGATGTATTTCCGCTGATATCTCTCTAATTTTATCCTGCAAATCTCTTGTAAATTTCTCAATTCCCTCGAGTTGATCGGATATTACCATTTTGAAAGCATCGCAAAGTGTTTGAGAGTCATAATCATCATTCAATGCAAATATTGCGTTTCTAAAATCATTTATTGATAAAACTGTAAAACTACTCATGAGTTAATTGTTGTATAATTATAGTATTGTAACATAATTTTATTTATTATCAATTTAATTAAAATTTTGATGAAAACAATTTAATGTTTTCTATTAAAATTATTTGTTATTGTGTAGCGGTTACTGATATGTGATATAAAAGAAGACTTAAAAATGAGATAATGTTGGTTAAAAACAAAGAGATATTCTCAAAGAGTTTTGAATGAAAACATTATAGGATTCATAAAACGATTTAGAATAGTAAGCAACAAGTATAGAAATCGGAGGAAAAGATTTGGACTAAGATTTAATTTGATAGCTGTAATTTGTAAAAACTTCGGCTTTAGTTATTGAAACATGGCTTCAGGTAATTCATTGTAACGTAAGAAGCTTGCACTTGCCACCATTGATTCGACAAAAATATTGTCATGGCCATTTTTTGCTAGTAAATCTTTCACAAAATCAACTTTACTAGGTACAACAAAGATCACTTTAATTTCTTTTGGTAGAGCACCATTTAACAATCCTATTTCATTATGTACTGCGCTGCGCGCTTTAAAAAAATCCTCTGTCCTTGTTGAGGTTATGCCATAAACTACAGGAAACGGCTCTGCAACTAATTTTTTTTCAATATCATCAAGTTTTTCCCATTCTCTGATCCTTTTGCGTTGTAATTCTATGTGAAATAAACCCATTATAAAATGTTGGGGGAATTGTTTAAACCATGTAATATCGTGTTCGCATTCATCTTTTTCTATGAATGTAAGTAGTGTTTGTTCATAAGGAGTATCTTGTAACATTTTTTTCAATCCATCAATAAGTTGATTTAATATTTCTCTGCCTATAAAAGGTGTCCATCCAGGTGATGTAGCGAAAATAACTGTGGTGTGAAAAAAACCTCCATAAATCGTAGACAGTTTGTCAGTATTAATTTCGAATTGTCCTGCATCATATGCTCCACAAAATGCAACTTTTTTTCTTTTTCTCAATTCTCCAGATGGTACCAAAGCTCCTTCATGATTATTATAATTAGTAAAGGCTAATAAAGAAGCGGAAGATGCTCCATGAAATAATTGTGCCGTATGAAGTTGTCGTCTAGTAAGTTGCAAAAATTGTAGTGATAACAATAAATCATCTTCTACCTTATCGCCATCTTCAAATCTCCACGTTCTATCATATATTGGTAGTGTGTCTTGATTAGTAGTTCGTAATAGTTCCAGTTGTGTTTGTCTTTCGTGTTTCTGACGAGACATTACAAAATAAAGTATGCCCTTTTCTGGTGCTGATGTGATCGCCATTCTTGCAACGTCGTCTGCTTTAAGAGTAGTAATATCTTGAGGTTTTTCCAAAAGAGGTTCCATAGGTGAGGTGATGAAATTTTCTGATGTTTGTGTTATTGCAACTGGATTAGGGCTTGTCATAAAAGTTTTTGTTTATATATTATATCGTATAAAAATTTATTTAACAATATAAAAATACGTTACAATAGTTGTTTTGTGTAACATTTTTTTATAAACTACTTATAATTAGCGATGTGATAGTTGAGAAGACAAAACACATCGCGTTATATTATGTCTTTTCTTGCGATATTTGTGCTTATGTTCCACGCCGTTAAATCAAAAGACTTTATTAAAGAAACCATATTATCATTGTTATTACATAATACAATAATAAAATTTTTAATTTTAGATTTAATGGAAAAAAATGTGTTGATAATGTATAATTGCTACAAAAACAAGGAGATTGTATGGCTAGTTTTGATCCATTTTTACAGTTCGAAGGAACAACATTAAGAACTGGTTCTCAACAACCTACGGCGACTGCTACCACTGCAAGACGTAGTGAGGAAGTTGCTCAACGGGTGGATTGGGTAGCAGATTTTGAAAGTGCTTTTTCCAATAGTTCTGTAGAAGAGATCAGAAGACGACCAGAAGATCCTGCCATGCGTCGAGCAAAAGAAGCATATAGGGTTTTAGGTACTGAGTTATCATCTTCGGCTCATGTGAATTCAAGATTAGTTACACCTCTTGCACCAGCGCCAAAAGTTCAAGTTGTACAATCTAACCCAGTTGTACCTGTAGAGTCAGTAAGACGACCTGTCAGTGGCAGTTTTTTTGGAGACATTCCATCTGGATCATCAGCGCCAAAGGTTCAAGTTACATCTTCTGTACCAGTTGCACATATAGCTAATGTGGCTTTACAGGTAATACATAAAGTTCCAGTTGTACCTCCCGCACCAGTACCAATAATTCCAGTTGTACCTGTAAGTTCAGAAAGACGACCTGTCAGTGGTAGTTTTTTTGGAGACATTTCATCTGGAGCACCAGCGCCAAAAGTTCAAGTTACATCTTCTGTACCAGTTACACATGTAGCTAATGTGGCTTCACAGGTAATACATAAAGTTCCAGTTGTACCTCCTGCACCAGTACCAATAGTTCCAGCTGCATCCTCTGAAGTGTCACGAGTATTATCTAAAGAGCCAGTTGTTGTTTCTTCTATAGGTGTTGCAACAATATCTGCGACTTATGAAAAATCAAAATGTCCAAAAAATGATGATGTTACAATAAGTATCAATGCATGTAGAAGTAGAGAAACATTAGTAGCGGAGTTAGAAGACTATGCCAATAAATTTAGGGGGCATATACCAACATCTAACATAGCATTAACTATTCAATTTACTGGCGAAAGTAAGACATTATGGGATGTCCCTGTTGAGCAACTCAATAAATTAAATCCTCAAAAATTAATCTTACAAGGTGTACCATTCGATTTAGAAGCTTTGAATAGATATCTCAATAGCGTTGGCTTGAGAGACGTCAGGTGATCTTAAAAAGACATTTTTTCTTAGTTAAAATGATTCTAAATCTCCTCACATGGTGAGGAGATTTAGATATACTTTTTTTTTGCGAGAAATTATTATTGGTAATTAATGAGGTCTTTTATGGAAATGGATTTACAAATACAAGTCGAAGAAATAAATAAAAAATTAATCTTACGATTAATCGGTAGAATCGACGCTTATTCATCAGTGACCTTGGAAAAAAGATTAAAATTATTGTTGAATGGAAAGAATAAAAATATCTTACTTGATTTCACCAATGTCGAATATTTGAGTAGCGCCGGCATAAGAGTTTTACTTTTCGCAGATAAAAAATTGAAACAAGAACATGGTAGTTTTATTCTCTTTGCCTTAAATGAGGATATTAAGGAAATTTTAAAAATAGCCGGCTTTGATACCGTCTTGTTTATTTGTGAAAACGAGCAGCAAGCGCTCAGTAAATGATAAAAGATAGCGTCGATCTTTTCTCTTATCTTTATTTACCAAAAAAAATAGAAAATGTTCAGGAAAATCATAATAAAAAAATCATCGTTCTTGCCGGTCCAACTGGTATAGGTAAAAGTGATCTTTCTATAAAAATCGCGCATGCGGTAGTAGGAGAAATAATTTCTGCCGATTCGATGCAAGTATATCGTGGCATGGATATAGGCACCGCAAAAATAAAAAAACCTCAAAGAGAAGGAGTATTGCATTACCTCATAGATATACGGGATGTAAACAAGGTTTTTAATGTTGTCGATTTTTACTATGAGGCATACCAGGCTGTAACACAGATTTTTGCTAAAGAACATGTGCCCATTGTCACCGGTGGTTCCGGTTTTTATATGCATGTTTTTTTACATGGTCCCCCAATGGGCCCACCAGCTAATGCTGAAATTAGAAAATATCTAAATCAACAGATGGATGATATGGGACCAGATGTTTTATATGAAAGATTACAAATATTAGATCCAGAATATGCTCAAACGATTAGCGAAAGAGATAAACATAAAATTATTAGAGCTTTAGAAATTATTGCCATAACTCAAAAAAAGGTTAGTGATTTCCCCAAAATAGGTAATAGGAAAAATCAAAATTATAATTATCGGTGTTGGTTTTTGTCTCTCCCTAAGGAAGAACTTTTTTTAAGATTGGATAAAAGATGCGAGAAGATGATTCAAGAAGGATTTATCGATGAAGTAATAAGATTAAAAAAAGAGGGATTGGAAAAAAATCTATCAGCTTCACAAGCTATTGGCTATAAGCAGTGTTTGGAATTTTTAAAAACTGATCAAAGCCAAAAAGAAAAAGAAATATTTGTTGAAAAATTTAAAAGCGTAACCAAACATTATGTAAAAAAACAAATTACCTGGTTTAAAAAAGATCCCTATTTTCGTTGGCTCGATATGCAAAAAAATGATGAAGAAAGAATAAAAGAAATTATTTTACAGGACTATGAACAGTCTTTTTAGCAGTTTTTTATCGGATTAAAAAAAAAATAAAAGTGTTCTTCACTGTTCCCATAAATTACTTTTTTAGAGTATCATGAGTCTTTTCGTATTTTGTCAGGGGGGGTGGTATGTGTCCGGAAGTGTCGCAGCACAAAGAGATGATTAAAACAAAATTTCAAGAAGAGCTGGATAAATTCGTTACCAGTGAGGAAAAACTGCATTTTACTATAGAAACTATGCGCCTATCACTTTCTCAAGAAAAAAGACCTGATTTTAAACAGTTTTGGGAGACAAAACATGCTTGTATCACCCTTTTTAAAGAAAAATTAAACCCCATAGTGCGAGAAAAATTGTGGAGAGAATATAGCGAATTAATAAGGGAAGAAAATAAAGTTCAAAAAATCTTGGAAGAAGAATCATCGTTCTTGTTGGAACAAATAAAATTAGTTTTCGAGGTTTTAGAAAATGAACTCACTTTTTATGATCAACAATTAGCAAAAATTAATGATATTCAATTCTCTAAAAATTGCTTTGGTATATATAAAAAGACAGCAATTTACAATGACATGCAGCGAGAATTAACATTGTTGAATTCTTTTGCCGCAAGAATTAATTCACTAAAAAAAGAAATAGAAAAAGCAAGTATTAGATATAAACATAAAAATGAGCTTTTCACACGCCTTTCTTCATTGGGTGATAAAGTCTTTCCAAAAAGAAAGGAATTAATAAAAAAAATATCTCTAGAGTTTGAAGGAGATGTAAAAGAATTTTCAGATAAAATCTTGAAGGTTACCGGCCCTATTAAAATCCCTTACTATGCTCTAAAAGAAGAAATAAAAGAATTACAATACTTAGCAAAAATATTTACCATTAATACTCAAACTTTTAATTTTGTGCGAGAAATGTTAAGTGAATGCTGGGAAAAAATAAAAATTGAAGAAAAAGAAGTAAAAAAGAAAAAACAAGAAGAAATTACAGTAGAAAAACAAGAAAAAATTAAAGCTCTCCCCAAATTAGAACCGTTCTCCTGGGATAAAATTAAAAGAGAAATTTCTTTGATGGAACAAGAATCTGTAGAAGAGCTCATAAAACAAATAGAACATCTGAAAATCAGAATGATGAATATGGCTGTCGACGAAGAAATAAAAATGAATATCGTCGATTTATGCTTAGATGTCTTAGAACAAAAAGAGGAAGAAAAATTGACAAAAGAATTGGCGTTTGAAAAGAAAATTCATCGTCGTGATGTCATCAAAAAACGAATGGAACAATATAAAAAAATCGCAGCTTCTTCAGGATTAAATTTTGAAAAAGCAATAATTTATCAAGACATGCTTGATAAAGAAAAAAATAGTCTAATGAAAATAGATCTTTTTTTAGAAGAAATGGAAAATGCAGAGAAATAAAATGAAAAATATAGGGTTTTTTGGGGGCACATTCGATCCCATACATATAGGACACATAAATTTGGCAATGCAGCTATTCGATGAGGGCTCATTAGATGAGATCATCATTTGTCCTAATTTTTTATCCCCATGCAAAACAGATCTGCCTCCAGAAGCATCAGCACAGGATAGATATAATATGTGCATGCTGGCAGTAAAAGATATACCATATTTTTCTGTCCTGGATTTAGAAATAAAAGAAAAAAAAGTACACTACACTATAGATACTTTGAGCATTTTACAAAAAATGTTCCCAGAAAATAAATTTCGTTTGCTGCTTTCTATAGATGATCTTTTCCATTTCAAAGAATGGAAAGAATATGAAAAAATTATTTCTATTGCTCCTCCTCTAATTGGACATAGATCTGGCTTTTTCTTGAAAATGATTAAAAATCTTCCTCAAGATCTACAAGAAAAATTTCAAAATAGCTTTATAAAAACTGATGCTATGGAAGTCTCTTCGACAAAAATAAGACAACGTTTGAAAAATCAAAAGTATTGCGGACATCTTTTGTCAAAAGATGTTTTCTCATATATAATGGAAAAAAATCTGTATGGTTGTAAAAAGTAATCTCTTATCTTACATAGCACAAGCAATATACGATAAAAAAGGATTTAATATCCTTGCATTGGATATTAGAAAAAATGCATTTCTTTATGATTATGTGATTATTGCGGAGGGTAGTGCAGACGTTCATGTTAAAGCGCTGGCAAAATTCGTTTTGGAACAAATGAAAAAGAAAAAACAGAAGCCCATACTTGTTGAGGGTATGGAACATGGAGAATGGGTGATTTTGGATTATGGCGATATAGCGGTTCATCTTTTTTTAAAAGAGATAAGGGAAAAATATTGTTTAGAGGAAATTTGGAATAAAGGGAAAATTGTTAACTTAAAAATTAACACTAAAAAAAGCAAAAGGATAAAAAAGAAATGAAGAAGAAAAGAATAGTTGTCACAGGCATTGGTATAGTTAGTTGCTTTGGTAACTCAACGGAAGATTTTTATGATAGTTTGCTTTTAGGCAAAAGTGGTGTTAGCATTATTGATAATTTTCCAGTCGATACCTTTCCTACAAAAATAGCGGCCTGTATTAGGAATTTTGATGTTGGCGACTATATGCATAAAAAAAATGCTAGGCGTGTTGATCCATTTATCCAATATGCTTTTGTCGCTGGGAAAAAAGCTTTGGAAAAAGCACAAATTTACCCAGGCAAGTTAGAAAAATTGTCTAGGGAAAGATGCGGTATCTTAATCGGCTCGGGTATGGGTGGTATGGGTACCTTTTCCGATGGCGTTCTTACCATGAATAATCAGGGATATCAACGTTTGACTCCCTTTTTTGTCCCATATATTATCACTAATATGGCAGGAGCCATGCTCGCTATAGACTTGGGATTTAAGGGACCAAATTATTCTATCTCTACCGCATGTGCTACCTCTAATTTTTGTATTGTCAAAGCTGCTGAAGAAATACAGGCGGATCATGCTGATTTAATGTTATGCGGAGGAACTGAAGCCCCTATGTTTCCAATTGGGCTTGCCGGTTTTGTTCAGGCTAAAGCCCTTTCAGAAAGAAATGAAAGTCCACAAAAAGCATCAAGACCATGGGATAAAAAAAGAGATGGATTTGTTATGGGAGAGGGTGCGGGAGTGCTAGTTTTGGAGAGTTTAGAGCATGCCTTAAAAAGAGGAGCACCAATATTTGCTGAATATTTAGGTGGAAGTATCAATTGCGATGCGTATCACATTACCACGCCAAGAGAAAATGGTAGCGAAGTTAAAAGATGTATAGAAAGCGCAATAACTGATGCCAACATTGAAAAAGAACAAATAAATTATGTTAATGCTCACGCTACTTCTACGATTGTAGGTGATCTTTGTGAAATACGAGCTTTAAAAGAGGTATTTAAAGAACATATTTATAATGTAAAAATTAATGCTACCAAATCTATGATAGGACATGGTTTGGGAGCTGCCGGTGGCATGGAGGCAATTGCAACGATAAAAGCAATAAATACTAATATGCTTCATCCAACCATTAACTTAGAAGAGCCAGAAGAAGAAACGCAAGGATTAGATCTTGTACCAAATCAGGCAATTAAACATAAAGTGACCGGAGCTATATCTTCCTCGTTTGGATTTGGTGGACATAATTCCGCCATCGTTCTTGCGCCCTTTGTCGAGAAAGAAATATGATAGATGAATATTCCTTTGGTATTGTCCCATTAAGAAAAAAGAAACAATGGCAAGTTTTTCTTGTCCAACATAAAAATGGTCTTTTCTGGAGCTTTCCCAAAGGACATAGTGTTAAAAATGAAGATCCACAAAATGTGGCAAAACGTGAATTAAAAGAAGAGACGAATCTTGATGTTAATCATTTTCTGTTTTCGGATCCTTTTATCGAAACATATAGTTATGTAAAAAATGGAAAGACACAAAATAAGCAAGTAACTTATTTCCCAGCTATCGTTAGTGGAAGGGTGCAATTACAGAAAGAAGAAATTATCGATGGCAAATGGTTGAATTTAGAGGATGCTATATTGCTTCTCACTTACGATCAAAGCAAGGAAGTTCTAAAAAAAGTAAAAAAAAATTGCTACTCTGATTTTTAGACTAAAATACGTGAAATAATTTTTGACTTGTTTTTTTTATTGTAATTATGTTGAATGGAAAAAAGTTCTTTCAAAGGAGGAGAAATGTTTTCCATAAAAATTATTACTAAAAGTAGGGAATTGTTAAAAGATTTACTTCTTTGTTTTACAGCAAGTATAGCCATGGGTATACTTTCAAAAATTTTTATTCCTCTTTTTTTTACCCCGGTACCACTTACCCTACAAACTGCTATGATTTTCTTTTTAAGTGCTTATATGGGAAGTAGAAGAGCAAGTTTTACTGTGTTATTATATTTATTTGAAGGTTTAATCGGATTACCAGTATTTGCATCTGGTGTTTGCGGTATAGCAGCATTTTTGCGACCCTCTTCCGGATATCTTATAGGATTTCTAGTTGCTGCCTATGTCATAGGATTGCTTGTGGAAAAAAAAGTTTTGTCTAAAATTACTGCTTTCTTGGTGGGTAATATTATCATTTATATATTTGGACTTCCTGTTTTAGCTGCATTTTTGGGATGGAAAATGGCCATTATCGGCGGCCTTCTGCCTTTTATACCAGGAGATTTAATTAAAATATTTGCTACCACAAGATTTTTGGAAAAATTTGGGTTTAATCCGATAAAATAGTTGAATTTTTTTTGTTTAAGATGGTATCTTTTTGCCCCAATTTATGAAAGTTTTAGTTAGAAATAAAGATACTATAATGGTTCGATGTGATGAGAAGACATTAACCGTAGAAAAAAATGAAGATCGCATATCACAACGTATTTTTAAAATATTTGAGGATAATGTTCGTCATAGCGATTGTGTTTGGTCTCTAACGGATCATGAATATCGGCGTTTTTTTGGCTTATCTATTGATATTTTTGCTCTCATGCATGGAACAGTTTCTCCAGATGAGATCGCGTTCATTTGCCAGAATAAAGAGCAAAATTTTTTATCAAGGGAAGATCTTAAACAAGCAGCTCTTTACTTTTTAGAGATAGTTCCTTGGCCACCTCATTTACATTTAGCTGCTTTTTCCGTATTAGAACACGCTATTAGTTCTGGTGAATTAAATGATGCGGAAAAACAAAATTTTCTTAATGTTATTCAAACGTTGGCACAAAACGATACTTTGTCATCAGATGTACATTTGAAAATGGTTATTGTTTTGATTACAATTATAAATAAAGAACAAGTACAAAAGGTAAGAGAGCAAACAGGCGATATCCTTAGTACACTTGTGCAAAGCAAAGCATTTACTTTAAAACATTTTGAGCCAATTTTTTCGATGCTTTGTCGCAGCATTATTAGTGATAGTAATTATCTTAGAATGAAACCGCTTATTCATGTGATGATTTTCTTGGTGACAAGAGAAGATTTTGCCGCTGACGTTGGTCCTGCAAGTATCTATCTTGTGAGATTGATTAATAAAGTAAAATCTAGCGAGATAAAACAACAATTGAACAATGTGTTAATTGCTCTTGGCAGAAGAAAAGAAGATAATTTAAAAGTAAAATTATTAATAGTAAAAACGCTTTTGCAAAAGGATTCTGCACCTCTTTTAACAAAACACATACACGCAATTATTAGTATGTTAGAAGCTCTGATTGCAAGAAAAGATCTACCGCTAGAAGAATTGCACTCTTTAGTGGAGGGTATCATGCTCATCATCAAAAATTTGGGTAGTGATCGAACTGCAGAAGAAAAGCAATTGTTAAAAGAATTGATAAGAGTAATTGGATTATTGGTTGCAAGAGATGAACTACCATCTTTTGTCGAGGAGGGTATTGTTAATATTTTTAATACTCTTTGCTTGTGTCCATTAGAAACGGAGTTAAAAGAAGAAATAGTAAACGCTTTTTTTGTTTTTTGTAATAGAGACAATATACAACCACAAACTTATGATGGCATTTTGAGGATTGCCTTTACGTGTTATTTAGATAATCGACATTTGGAAAGTAATCTTTTTCATTTATTTACTGTCATTGCTAATAAATCTTCTATAACGACTAAAGAATGTAGTATTTTTTGCGAGGTGCTTCTTTGTGTTGTGCATTCTCATATAATGCCTTGTCGTGTTGATGATATTATCGGATTTTTACAGAAGTTGGTTTTTTTAAAAAACAGGGATGCACGTACTATTATTGCAACGATTTTTGGTATGATGAATCAGAAAATTAGTGAGGAAAAAAAAGAAAGGTTATTAAACATTTTACAAATATTTTTGGTTGAAAAAGATGCGCAGGACACTTTAGTCGGAGCAATAAAACATGGTCTTGTATCTAGTTTGTCGACCAAGTTGAAACAAAAATTAGTAGAAATGTTAACAAAGATTGCGCAACAGGAGAAATTGGCACCAAATACAAAAACATTAATGATTGATGCTCTAATGTGTGCAAATAAGTATAAAATGTTGGTGGCACTGGATATATTACGACAACTTGTTGTGAGAAAAGATTTTGATCGATCCTTGCATAAGGATTTAGCAGAAAAAATTGCAAAAAGAATCACTCTATATAAGGATGACGTATACGCTGATATAATCGTAAGTTTAGCTGAAAGAAAAGATTTATTTTGCGGAGCCTACGATGCTCTTTTAGAGGCAACATGTGGCATGTTGTTATTATCACAAAATGAAGCACACCGAGTACGGTTGATTAGAGTGTTGATTATATTATCACATCAAAAAGATTGCAGTCCTGAGACAAGAGAGCGCCTTGCCAATAGTATTTATTATGTTTTTTGTGTCTTACCCTCTTTGAGTTTGGAGCTAAAAAGACAATTGATAAATGCTTTTATTAATTTGGCGAGTAATAGCGATTTAGATGGTGTACAAAGGGAAACCATGATTGATATAACAATGCAAATTTTGCACACAGGGTTGGAAGAAGAAATGAAAGAATACTTACGACAGGAAATAACAATAATCTACCCTCTACCACTATTTGATAGGAGTTTTCCCATAAATAATGGACTTATGTACCCTATCACTCGTTTCGAGATGACTCAAAACAACTCACTAATAAGAACCGGAAATCAGTCCTGTCCGCCCTCTTTTTAAGGCTTTCTTTTAGTGCTTCTGCCTCGATGATGGTATGTTAGTGGCGATTTTATTGCTTACTTGGGCCTCCAGGGGGTTTTTAGATAATTGCTCTATATTTCTACCGCTTAAAGGAGGAGAGGTTCTGCTGAAATTATAGGTTTTTACTTTTAGCTCTGCTGGTTTTTCTTGTTCTTGAGGTAGAACAGTGTGTTTCGCTATTCCCCCCCCCCTAATATTAGTTGGCTTCTCGATCATAAAACACCTCCTAAAGGAAATATAACATTTAGCAAAATTTTTAATAAATTATTTTTTTGCAAAACACTGTTTTCTTTGCGGCAAATGTAGAGAATGATAATATTTTTTCAAAATGGTGGAAAAAATGCGTAAATTAATTGTTTTGTTTGGTTGCTTTATTGTGCGTAAAGTTTTGTCTTTAAGATATAAGCTTACAATTACAGGCAGGGAAGAAATTTTAAAACAGTTAAAGGGAGAGGGTAAAATTTTGTTTTTACCCAATCATCCTGCTCATGTTGATCCAATCTTGATAGGAAGTTTTCTTTGGCCATATTTCCATATAAGACCTCTGGTTGTGGAATATATTTTTCGCCAAAGCGGTATTAATTTTGCCATGAGAATGATGAGGGCTATTCCTATCCCAAATTTTGAAACATCATTAAGCGAGATAAAAAGGAAAAGTGCGGAGGAGACCATAGATAAGATTATCGATGGATTAAATCATAACGATAATTTTATGCTTTATCCTGGGGGAAGATTAAAACATACGGGTAAGGAAATCTTAGGTGGCGCATCGGCGACTCATACTATTTTACAACAACTACCGGATGTAAAAGTGGTCTTGGTAAGAACAATCGGCCTTTGGGGAAGTAGTTTTTCCAGGGCCGCCACGGGAAAATCTCCTGATTTTAAATCTACATTTTTAAAAAATGTAAAAATAGCGCTGAAAAATTTTATTTTTTTTCTGCCAAGGCGTCATGTGACAATAGAATTTTGTTATGCAAAGGATTTACCAAAAGATAAGTCCAGATTGGAATTTAACCGTTTTTTAGAAGATTGGTATAACCGTTATCCAATAGATGGTGGTTTTACTGATATTGAACCACTTAATCTCGTATCTTATGCTTTTTGGAAGCAGGATCTTTTAAAGATTAAACCAAGAAGAGAAAAGAAGAATAAAAGTACGAAGCAAATACAGGAAAAAACAAAAGAATTAGTTTTTGAAGAAATAGCAAAAATATGCAAAAGAAGAAAAGAAGAAATTAAAGAAGAAATGAGCTTATCTGGAGATTTAGGATTAGATTCTTTAGATTTAGCGGATCTTGTGAGTTTTTTAAGCGTTCATTTTGATGTGGGTGAAGTACATCCTAATGAATTAGATACCGTGAAAGATGCTTTAGAGATTGCCGAAGGTATTAAAGAAAAATGGTTGGAAAAAGAAGAGGTGAATTATAAATGGCCAAAGGAGAAAAATAGAAAATTGTATTGGTGTCCGGAGGGTAAAACTGTGCAAGAGGCCTTCTTGCGTATATGCGATAAGATGGGAAATAATATCGCTTGTGGTGATGATTTGGGAGGAGCTCTTTCTTATAATAAAATGAAACTTGCAGTTTTAATCTTGTCAAAAAAGATAGCTAAAATACCTGGAGAAAATATAGGCATAATGTTCCCTGCATCCGTTGGTGTTTATCTCGTATTATTGAGTGTACTTTTAGCCAAAAAAACACCTGTAATGCTTAATTGGACGTTGGGTCCAAAATATTTACAAGATATGTGTGAAAAGGCAAGTGTGGAGAAAGTAATTACTTCCTGGCGTTTTATAGAAAGACTTTCCAACGTAGATTTGGGTCCTTTAGTAGAAAAACTCATCTATATTGAAGACATAAAGCAGAATGTCACGATTAAGGATAAAGTATTAGGTCTTATAGTTGCTATGATGTCTACGGATAAATTGTTAAATAAATTACATTTGAATACCGTTAAAGAAGATGATGTAGCCGCTATTTTGTTCACTAGTGGCACTGAGGCTAGTCCTAAAGCTGTGCCGCTGAGTCATAAAAACATGTTATCTAATCAAACCAATAGTTTAAAAACCGTAAAATTCTTTAAAGAAGATGTGATGCTAGGCACACTTCCTCCATTTCATTCTTTTGGATTTAATGTTGTAGGGTTACTTCCTCTTTTAACTGGTATTAGAGTAGTGTATTCTCCCGATCCTACTGATAGTTTTACTTTGGCAGAAGTTATTTCTAGATGGCAGGTTAGTGTAGTCTGCTTAGCTCCTAGCTTTTTAAGAGGTTTGCTACAGACGGCGACAAAAGAGCAATTGACGTCGGTGAGATTGTTTGTTGTTGGTGCTGAAAAAGCACCAAAAGAGCTTTTTGACGAAATAAAATCTTTAGGGACAAATGCTAGGTTACTTGAAGGGTATGGTATCACGGAATGTTCTCCTGTTGTAACTATACATAGGGAAAATGAAGAACCAAGAGGAGTTGGAAGACCATTAGAGGGCGTGGAAATATGTACCATAGATCTTAATAATCAGAAGCTCTTGCCAAAAGGACAAGAAGGAGAGGTTTGTGTTAAGGGAGATAATGTATTTTCGGGATATATTGCGCACAATAAATCTCCCTTCGTAGAGATTAACAATGAGAAATGGTATCGCACCGGTGATCTGGGCTATTTAGATGAAAATAATAATCTTATTTTGTCGGGAAGATTAAAAAGATTTGCTAAGATGGCAGGAGAAATGATCAGTCTTGGCGGTATTGAAGAGATTTTGTTAGAGGGGTTGAAGAAAAATAAAATGATGAAAGAGGGTGCTGTCTTGGCGGTAGACGTCAAAGAAGAGGAGGGTGGAAAACCCTATCTTGTATTATTTACTACTGTAGATGTAGATAAGGATGAAGTTAATACTATATTAAAAGATGCAGGATTAAGTCGTCTTATAAAAATAGCGGTGGTAAAAAGAGTAGATGAAATTCCGCTAATGGGTACAGGAAAAGTTAATTATCGTCTATTACAAACGTGGGTGTAAGTTTTTATGCATTTAATGATTTTTAATACCGAGTCAAGAAAAAAAGAAAAAGTTGTAGGTACAACTATTCGTCTTTATACTTGTGGTCCTACCGTCTACAACTATGCTCATATTGGCAATTTTCGCACTTATATTTTCGAAGATATTTTAAGAAGGACGATAAAATTTTTAGACATGAAGGTAATGCAAGTAATGAACATCACCGATGTTGATGATAAGACAATAAATGGAGCTCTTCAAAAGAAGGTAGGATTAAAAGAGTACACGCAGCCATTTATAGAGGCTTTTTTTGAAGATATGGAAAGGTTAAATATTGAAAGTGCGGAATTTTATCCACGGGCTACTGATTTTATTCCTGATATGATTGCCATGATAGAAGAATTGATTAAACAGGGATATGCCTATGTTGGACATGATAAAAGTATTTATTTTTCTATTGCCAAATTCCCGAAGTATGGACGTCTATCTCATTTAAAATTGGATGAATTGAAAATGAATGCGTCATGTAGGGTAAATAATGATGAATATGAAAAAGAAAATGCTTCTGATTTTGTTTTATGGAAAAGTTATGATAAAGAAAGAGATGGGGAAATATTTTGGGATAGTCCTTTTGGATTAGGTCGTCCTGGTTGGCATATAGAGTGTAGTAGCATGGCCCTAAAGCTTCTTGGTGCGCCTGTAGATATACATTGTGGCGGTGTTGATAATATTTTTCCTCATCATGAAAATGAGATTGCTCAAAGTGAAGCTTTTTTAGGAAAACTCTTTGTTAAGTTATGGGCTCATGCTGCGCATTTAGTGGTAGACAACAAGAAAATGTCGAAGAGTCTGGGTAATTTTTTCACATTACGTGATATTTTTTTGAAAGGGTTTAATGGAAGAGAAATGCGTTATATGCTTTTACACACGCACTATCGTATACCGCTAAATTTTACCCTTGATGGTCTTATGGCAGTAAGAGCTTCCTTAAGAAGAATAGATGATTTTATTTTGAGATTAGAGGGAATAAAGAATGACAAGATGAATGCTGAAAAGATAGACATAGAGGCGTGTTTGACGCTATTTACACAAGCTCTTTGTGATGATTTGAATATGTCGCAAGCTTTAGCTGTCTTATTTGATTTTATCAAGAAAATGAACAGTTTATTAGATTTGGAAAAGATAGGGAAAAAAGAAGCTGAAAGAGGTTTGTTGGTATTAAAGAAGATGGATAGCGTATTGGGAGTGATTTGGATGAGGGAAAGAGAAGTAATTCCTGATGATGTAAAAGAGGCTGTTTGTAAAAGAGAAATTGCTAGAAAAGAAAAAAATTGGACACTTGCTGACGAGATGCGAAAATATGTTTTGTCAAAGGGTTTTATTATTGAAGACACATCCCAAGGACCTTTGATTAAACGAGGTATTTATAAGAATTAATTTTTTATAAGTTTTTTCACATCACCCGATACATAATATGTATTGTTTTGATAGAGGATTTTTGAGTTTTTTTATGAAAAAAACACCTCATTATCGAGCCATTCTCGTTGACTAAATTTTCCTATAACAAAATTAATCGTTGAAAAGTAATTTACCCCACATCCTCTCCATAAATGTCTTGTTCCAACCACGAAAAAGATTAAAATTCAC